>Ga0209343_10000292_pt1 | contig 69435 bp, 57 predicted proteins | sample RifCSPlowO2_02_FD_184026 | JGI IMG/M metagenome (GOLD analysis project Ga0209343, IMG submission 184026) | Groundwater microbial communities from Rifle, Colorado - Rifle CSP2_plank lowO2_0.2 (SPAdes) (version 2) | ecosystem: Environmental > Aquatic > Deep subsurface > Groundwater | place...
AATCTTTCATAAGGCTAGCACTAGTGCTAGTGACCATTTTATTCATTCGTTTTACCGGTGCTTCATTTGGGCAACCTACCGAAGCCGCCGACAGGATTAGGGAGGGTACAAATACCTTCAAATTATTTCTTAGCCAGGGACGATACGATTTTCTGGCATATCCATTGGCAACTCTTGGAAGTATATTTATTCCGGATGCTATTTTACCCTTTCAGAGTCAAGTTTCATCAATCACAAATTATATTATTAATATAGTTCTACCAATTTTACTAATTTTTAGTACAGCATCCAGATTCCTTATCAAATTAACCCACGGTTTAAAGAAAGGTTTCTTTGGCATTTTATTTGCTCTAATGATTACCTGGACAATCATTGCGATCGTTTTTTATCGGGGTAATATATCCACCTTCTCTTCAACCACCTATAACTCACTTGTATTAATAGGTGGTTATATATTTATCTTAGGTGCAATATTTATAATTAAAAACATAAAGCTAAAATCTACTGCAACTTTACTTATTTTGTCGCTTGCATGGATATTACTATCTTACCTGTATGCGTGGCTATGGAGACCTGAATTATATTTAACAACTAACAGATATCTTATTGTTGGAGCGGCTGGAGCGGCCATATTTTTATCTGGTCTGATAAGTCTTGGTAACAGCAAACGTAACCAGATTACGATCTTTGTAATATTTGCTTCTTTGTTAATCATGCATATTTATTCCACTAGAATGTATGAATATCAATTAATATCTTTTGGACATGGTCAAGAAATTTCTAATAAAATATGGGCATCTATCCCTTATATGCCGGAAATTAGCAAAAAAGAAAGAGTGTCTGTTTTCTATTTTGTGGGAGACGGCACAAATGGCAGTATTATACATGATAGTATAACCTTTGGTTTTCCTCCCCATATGGCACTGCTGTATAATATTACTGATAATAACAAAGTACCAGTAGTATTAGAGTCTTGGGAAGATGTAGTATCTGCTGTTACAGATGGAAAAGCGTTTATTAGACATTATGGTGTAGCTATAGATCCTATTCCTGTAGATAATGTATATGTTTTTAAGCTTGAAGGCAAGGATCACCTTATAAATCTTACTACGAAAGCACGCGAAGAACTGCTTAAGACACTATGAAAAAATTTAATATATCAAGTTTTACCACACCATACAGAGCCAACTTAATAGTTTCAATTTATAGAAGCTGGTTTAAAAGTAACGGGAAAGCGTTAGATGTGGGTAGTGGAACAGGCATAGTTGCTAAACTATTAAAGGAAAAATTAGGGCTCAAAGTTACCTGCGCTGATGTTAAAAACTATTTAGTTTATGATCTTCCATTCGTAAAGATAAAAGGTGAAAAACTTCCATTTCCTAAAAGAAGCTTCGATGTAGTGCTATTTAATGATGTCTTACATCACATAGAAAAATCTAAACAGGAGCAGATATTAGAAGAAGCACTTAGGGTTGGAAAAAATGTTTTTATTTTTGAATTCGAACCAAGTATAAGTGGAAAAATATTTGATATTGTACTTAACAAATTACACTATGATGATCTTGCCGTACCACTATCTTTTAGATATGCCAAAGAATGGAAACAATTATTCAAAAAACTCTCTGCCGACTGTGATTATATCAAACTGAAAAGGCCTTTTTGGTATCCCTTCACCCACATAGTATTTAGAGTGTATAAAAAATAAATGAGGTCAATAATATATATTCTTCTTTTAGTTATTATTTTATCTGCCTTAAGTTTCAACCATGCTTTTAGTTTCCATTTATACACTGATGATTGGTATCAAATTTTAGGAGCATTATATTATCCAGAAAGATTGTCCTGGTGGTTCGCAATTCACCCTGGAGGTGTTTTAGAAGTTAAGCTTTTCGCACCCTTTTTTAAATTTAATCCTTACCCTTGGCTTTTTTTAGGTTATCTCATAAAGATTGCTCAATCCCTCAGTATGTGGCCATTTATGCTTGCCGTTACAAATTCCAAAAAGGCAGCTTTCTACGCTTGTCTTATTTTTGCCGTTTTCGTAGTAGGCATTGAATCCATAATTTGGGTAAGTCCACAAGCTTCAGCATTTAACATTGTCCTGATAAATCTAGGATTCTATTTTTGGGTTAAATCAGAAGGATTCAAGTCAATAAAATATTTTCTGCTCGCTTTAATTCTGTTCACACTTAGCATATTAGCTGATCCAGGTAGAGGACTTATAATTTTACCTTTAGTTCTGATATGGGAATTTTTGTCAGTGTATCAAAAATTTAACTTTAAAAGCATAGCCCTTTTTTCTCTTCGGGCAATACTGTTATTACCACTAATTCCTATCACAACTTTTATATTCCATAAATATTTTGGTGTAACAAATAATTTCTCCCAATATACAAAGAATTTGTTTCTATTTAATTTCAGCAATTTAGTACAAGTTTTAGAAAACCCATTATTTGGCTGGACATTACTTCCTAAGGAGGTTGTATTTTGGGCAACGGTAGTATCTTTGTTTATTTTCCCCTTACTTGTAATCCTTTTTCTTTGGAAGAAAAGTGAAGTATATAAAATTGTCTCCTTTTTATATATTTGGATCTTTTTATTTTATTTACCTAATTTCCTTACGCAGTATTTTGCAAGGTCAGGGATGGCGGTCGAATCACGTTATTATGCAATTTCAGCAGTCGGTGTTGTTGGACTTTTAGCTTATGGTTTCTCTTTTATCAAATCAAGATATATCAATGGGATAATATTTTTATTTTTAATCTTTAATGTTTATGTTACAAATAAAATATTACTGCAGTATTCCACTTTCCGTTCTATTCCGGTTTTTAACAAAATTTGGGACAAGATAAATCAGGATGTACCAGAAGGAGAAATTGGCAGTGTATTTATGTATAGTGGGGAGAATTATCTTCATAGAGAATATCTACTTGATTATCAAGATACTATGCCTTTTGCAGTTAAAAGAGGGCTTATTAAAAAGGAAGAATTTCCAATTATGACCAATGATAAAAATTTAATTGCCAGATTAATTTGTGAGCAGAATGTACCAAGACATTCACCTGTAGGTGAATTGATACAAAAAGAGCCAATTCTATTATCCCACGTTCATGCATGGGAATTAAAAAAGAATGGGGAATTAGAGAACCGGTCTGAGCAAGAAAGAGAAGGGATTAAAAAAATAGCAAAATGTCTATTATTTAAACAATCCTAGGTTCTGGTAAAGGGATAATAAATTTACCCTTAAATCCCTTTTGTTTTAATTTTGGCATTAGCTCATTTGCTATATGCCAAGAAAGTAATAGGGCATATTCAGGCTGTTTATTAAATAATTCTTGCTCATCAAGGATAGGTATCAGTGTGCCGGGAATATACTTGCCTATTTTATATGATCCTTTAATCTCTACTACACAGTCTAGTAGATCCTGATCTAATTTAAGATAATTGATTAAAGTGCTGGCCCGGGATGGAGCGCTAATACCAAAAATTCTCTTCCTTTTTTTCTTAATGTCTAAAAGCAATTTTTGTAACCCTAATTTCGATAATACTACTTTATTTTTAAATTTTAGTAAGTTATTTATATTTGTCACAACATTCCTCTCTTTGCCAAGCATTTCAGAGACAGTTTTATCTTGGCTGTACAAACCTTTTTTTGCAGCATATACTCTTATTGAGCCTCCATGCGAAGGTATTCGCTTAGCATGGAAGATCTCTAACCCGTGAGATTCCATCAAATATTTTAGACTAGCTAAGGAATAATGCCTTAAATGCTCATGATAAATAGTGTCATATTGAACTGTTTTTATCAAAGGATAAAGATAATGCGACTCAGAAATAAATATACCATCAGGACGAAGCAGTGAAATAATATTATCTAAGACTCCATTGACATCTTCTATGTGGGCAAACACATTAGCTGCAGTAATGATCTTGGCTTTTCCGTATTCTTTTTTAACTTTGACAACTGTTTCGGTTCGAAAATAATCTTGTATGGTGGGTATTCCTTTCCCAACAGCTAATTTACCAATATCTTCAGGTGTAATTCCCAAAACCCTTGCAAAGGGAGCAAAATTACTAAGCAATGTACCATCATTGCTTCCAATATCAACCACCAAATCATCTGTATGCAGACCTACAATTTTCCTTGCCTCTCGTCCTAAATCAGCAAAATTATCCCTTAATACTTTCGTAGTTCCACTTGTATAAGGATATTCTTTAGGAAAAATTACCTGAGGATCGACAATCAAACCCAACTGTACCAAATGACATTTCGGGCAATAAAGTAATTCCGCCGGATAACTAGGTTGTTCTTTAGGTTTAGAGCCAATAGAGTGCAGCTGATTAACAGGAGGCAAGTATCCCAAGAACAAGACTGATTTCAAATCTGAATTACTACAAATTTGGCATTTTTCAATAACTTGGCTGCCTCCGGTACCAAAAACAGATCCAGAATTTAACTTAGTCATTTTTAGGTTGTAAGTGGGCAAAGACATTATACCACTCGACTGTTTTTTGTAAACCATCTTTCAAAGAAGTCTTTTGTTTAAAACCCAGCTTTTTTAGTTTGGTTATATCCGGACAACGGCGTAAAGTACTACCTTTATTCAGTTTTCCCGAAACTATGTTAATCGCTATATTAAAACATGCACCAATCCCTTCAGCTAACTCCTTAGTAGAAGTTTCTTTCATTGTTCCGATATTATAAATTTCTAAGTGCTTACCTTTATCTAAAACTTTTAATATACCACCTATGAAATCATCAATATAAATATAAGCTCTAGTCTCTTTTCCAGAACCTTGGATTTGTAATTTAATCGTTCCTTCGTTCATGTTTTTTTCAATTATATTTTTTATCCGTAAAGTTAGTTGGGGTATAACATGTTCCCACCCCATATCAGGACCATAAACATTATGAGGTCTGACTATTAATACCCTCTTAAAGAATTTTCTTCCGTAATTTAGGGCTAAAAGTTCGCTGATAATTTTTCCTCCACCATACGAGTATCTTGGATTTAAAGGATCCGGAACAACTAAAGGAACTGTTTCCGGAGTCGGTATAATCGGTGGAGTTTGATATACTTCAGAGCTTGAGATCAGTAACAATTCCTGTACATGATGCTTTATGCAACCATCCAAAACATTCACCATCCCTTTAACCCCTACTTCTAAAATTAACTCGGGTTTAGTATAGAAAAATTCTGTTCCATTGATATATGCCAGATGCAAAACAGAATCTATTCCTTTGCATGCTTTCTCAACCACTTTAGGATCTCTGATGTCACCCTTAAGCATTTCAAACTTACCTTCAAAACCATCAAGTCTCCTCATTGATCCACGCGATTGATTATCCAGTACCCGCACACTTTCTCCGCTGTTAACCAAAGCCTTGACTAAGACGCTTCCTATAAAACCAGTCCCGCCTGTTATTAAAACCCTTTTTTTCATTATCCCCTCAAACCAATACTTAAAATAGTTTTTAGAAATAAATAACCATCCTTAAAAGGAATTAGTTTCGAATTACCAACCACACGAGTTTTATAATCAATAGGAACACAAATAATTTTATAATTTTTTTGAGCTGCTTTAATAATAACTTCTGCCTCATACCCATAATGATTTATTTGCATATCAATATCCTTCAAAACTTTCTTCTTAAATGCCTTGAACCCAGCTGGCATATCTGTAATTCTTTGACCACTAAAAACCGAAGTAAGAAGCGAAAGACCATAGATTCCAATACGTCTCAATTTTGTTACAGAACCTTTTTCGGGGTTGCCGCCTTTTTCATATCTGCTACCCAACGCAACATCATAACCGTTAAAAAGAGGCTCTACAAGTTTAGGTATATCATAGGGCATAAACTGATAATCAGCATCCATTTGAACCACTATGTCACCTTTGGCACGAGGAAGAGCAAGTCGAAGAGCAGCTCCTTTCCCCAACCATTTACCGGTATGAATCACTTTAGCTCCTGCTTTTTTTGCAACCTCTCCTGTACGGTCTATCGTCTTACTATCGAGCACAACCAAAACTTCAAGCCTGTATTTTTTGATCTTTAGGGTTTCCCTAATAGTTCTTTCTATATTTTTTTCTTCGTTCAAAGCAGCAATCATGACAGATACAAATGGTGTTTCTTTTTTCATTTTCATATGCCTAAACAGGTATTACTATACTATAGATATAGATTTTTTCCTATAATTAATTTTTCAAAAGTTTTTTTTATCTGAAGCCTTTGTCCATATGCAATTTTAGGAAGCTGATCGATTGGAAACCACTTATAACCTTTATATTCCTCACCTTCATCTCTTACTTTCCCGGAAACAATCATAGCGGGATAAATTAAACTAATAGGATGTTTTGTCTTATCCTGGTTGCCTCTATCATCAATAAATGAAGGAAAATTAGGATTAAACGGGGGGAAAATTCTAATTTTGACTGCTAAATCTTTAGCTTGCCTTTGGATGGTTTTTCGAAGCGTTTCACCTATTTGAACCCTTCCCCCAATCATACACCATTCTCCTTTTGCATATCCCGTTTTCCTGATCAACAGCAGAATCTCCCAAAGATCACCATTCTTTCGCAAAATAACTAAATTGACTGTCGGAATAGGAGTCAGGCTAGTAACCAATTGATACTCTTCATCACTCATCCAGCTTGTACTCTTCTTACCCTTACTCATTACCTGTTAATTTAGCGGGCCTTCCTGCCTTAACTGAATGCTGAAATGAAACATTTTCAGGATATTGCTCTTTTGAAGGTTCAATTAATGGATTTATTGTTTTATATTCCTGACTTATATATCCCTGAGGAATCTTTCGTTTCCCTCCTCTGACAATTCCCCATAAGTCAACAACTTCTATATTCTCTGGTAAGACCATCCCTTTGTAATTTGAGTGCGGGACAGCTACAATTATTACATCGGAGCTCTGGACCAATTTTTCCTTTGGGACAAAGTCTAGATTTTCAGCAAATTCATCAGAATAGTAAACAGTCGCTCCATTAAATCTTAAGATTTTTCCTAGTTTGTACGAAAGTGAGTCTCGTATATCATCTATATCCGCTTTAAATGTCATACCTAGAATACCTACTCTAGTCTTTGTTAAATCATACCTTCTCTTCAATTCTTCCACTATAAAATTAGGGAGACCTTCATTCACCATCATGGCTGCGTGTCCCAATAAAAAGTTATTCCCATCAAAAGCAACCAGTTGCATTGTATCTTTTAAAAGACAAGGGCCTGCTGCAAAACCGGCTGACGGAAGATTGGCTGCCCTTTTATAACCCTCTTTCATCGCCCAACGTACTCGCTCATAGTCGACTCCAAATTTATGAGAGATCATATAAAATTGATTCGCCAAGGCAAACTGAATATATCTCCAAGCATTTGAAAATAACTTAACTAATTCTGCCTCTCCCATTGATGTTTTGATAACCATAGGAGCAATCACACTAAAGAGCGCAGACGCTCTTTCTAATGCATATTCACTTAATCCTGCTACAATTTGAGGTAATTCCTTCAATTCCGAAATTGCATATCCTTCGGTTATACGTTCAGGACAGTAGGCTATATGCCACTGTTTACCATTTTCAAACATTCTTAGTAATTGTTTACAGGTATTCGGATAGACAGTGCTTCTTATAATTATTATCTGATTAGGACTTAGGTACTTTTTTATACTTACAAAAAATTCCAAAAAAGCTCTAGTCTGAGGAGTAAGGTGTTCATCTACAGGGGTACCAAGAGTCACTATGACATATTTAGCTTTAGAGATATCTTTTATATCAAACGATACTGATAGACGTTGTTTTCTTAAGACTTTTTCCAGTATTTCTTGTGCCCCATACTCTATAAAAGGCATCTTGCCCTTACGAACCATCTCACCCTTATTTTTGTCAATATCATAAAGACAAACATTTAATCCCTTTTCAGCAAAAGTTATACCCAGCGGAAGACCAACATGACCAAGTCCACCTATAATAACTAAATCATAGGAGGCTTTAGAAATCTTTTTTGGCATAGGCTTAATTTCCACAATCATAACATAATAATTTGCTATCGTGTAGTCCTCTCTTAAAGTACTCTTGCTAATCTTTTGAAATAATCATAGACTGATAAAGATCTTAACCAATGACCGCACGACTTAACAAAATATATGTAAGTGTTATTGTGCCTGTTTATAATGAAGGTGAAAATATAACAAAATTTATATACAACCTAGAATCTTCGGTTAATATAGCACACGAGGTATTAATCATATACGATTCCGATCAGGACGATACTATCCCTGTTGTTAGTAGACTTAAAGATAAGTTTATAAATATCAAACTGATTAAAAATATTTTTGGATCCGGCTTAATTAACGCCTGCAAAACTGGATTTAAGAAAGCTAAGGGTGATTTCATGGTAGTAATACCGGGTGATCTTGCAGATGAGCCAAAGACTATCAATAAAATGTATCAGATGGCAAAAAAAGGGTATGATATAGTTTGTGCATCACGTTACTGTAAAGGCGGAAAACAGTTAGGAGGAAACTTTGTTAAATCTTTTCTCTCAAAATTTGCAGGACTAACAACACCTGTACTTCTAGGGATTCCTACTTCTGATTTAACCAATGGGTTTAAAATGTATAACCGGAAATTATTTAAAAAAATAGATATTGAGTCACAAGGGGGATGGGAATTTACCATGGAAATTTTAATTAAAGCTCATTTTTTAGGTTTCAAAATTACAGAAACTCCCTACACCTGGAAAGAAAGATCAGCAGGCAAATCTAAGTTTAAGCTTTTACGGTGGTTACCAAAGTATATTTACTGGTACTTTTGGGGTATTTATCAACGAGTTAAATTCTTCTTAAATAGCCTTATACCTTCATCATTAGAGTGAAGTATATTCTCTCCAAACTTTTCTCTAAACTTTGACGTATCTAACCAACAGAATTTAGTTCTTAGGGCCTTTCCTCTAAAAAAATCCTCAAAAGATATTCCTATCACTAAATTTTCATTTAGATTGAAATGTTTTGCCAATTTTTTTATAAATTCATAATTTGTAACGTAATCCTTTGCACCTAAATGATAAATACCATTACTCCTGGATTTAAGTAATAAATCTACTGCCACCACAATGTCATCAACATATATTGGGTTAACTACCTGATCCACTACTCCATAAAACTTTTCTCCCTTTTTCAAAGCCTCAAGAGCGATATGCACAAATCTCTTTCTTTTGGTAAGTTCGGGTGAATACACTATAATAATTCTAGCTATGCAATTTTTCCGAGATGCATCCATAACCATCTGTTCTCCTAACAGTTTTGACTTACCGTATTCAGATAATGGATGGGTTCTCTCATCTTCAAAATAAGGATTGCTACTTTTGGATCCATCAAAAACTGCATCAGTAGAAAAATAGAGGATAGGGGCATCAATAGAAACAGCGAGCTTTGCAATAAAGGCAGGTGCTTTGGCATTCAATAAATAAGCTAACTTAGGATATTGTTGAGCTTGATCTACGCTGGTAATCCCCGCTGCATAAATAATATAATCAGGTTTTGATATTTTTATAATTTGTTCTATTTGTTTTTTATCAGCAACATCAACTCGGAGATGAGAGGGAGCAATGATTTGATATTTAGTCTGCAATAGTTGTCTTATCCTAGAACCAATTAATCCGCTTCCTCCAAAAACCAGAACTCTTAACATAATTGAAAAAGTTATCTAAATACCATTTTCTTGCAAAATTTCACTTATTATATTTAATACGTCTCTACCCTTCAGTCTAAAAGCATAAAATCTATTGGGAGGATAAAAAACATTCTTATATAAGATACCTTTTTCTCCGTTTCGCAATGTGACATAACTTCTAAGTGTACCTAGACAATCAACATTAACTCCTGTACAATAAACATTCGTTTCAGAGCCTAAATCATGGTTTCTGATATAGTCCGGAGTTACCCCATCCAACGGTGTACTTCTACCTCTAAATCTAATCCATGTAGAAAAACCAGCTACTATTGTTGTTTCATGAAAATATCCATTTTCACTATCTTCTTCATCGAAGTAAAATAAGGTAGGTTCTTTCAAATCAAAGTCGCCCATATAGGATAATAGCTTACTCTTCATATCTTTTTGCTGTTGACCATCCATTCCTGTGAAATTTAACTCATCATAAAAATACTTACCCACAACAAAAAAGTTAAGTTGAATAATGGGTATAATGATTAATAAAATGAGCCAGGAAAAGATACGCAACGCTTTTATCTTGTTAATTTTTTCATAAAAAAGCGTAATAAGTACAGCAATAAAAAAAGAAGAAGCAATGGCAGGGATTGCCAAATACCTGTGAATTCCTGCAACAATTAAAGTATAATCTGATGGAAGCCAAGTCAAAAAAATGAAAAGAAAAGCTATAGCCGGTCCTATGAAAAGATATAAAAGATAATCTTCCTTTTTACCATTCAATAACCATTCAATAAACAATGATAGAGTCAAAGAAATAACAAATACCCCTATTAGCACCGGCCTCAGGAACATGGTGTCAAAAGAAAGTCTTAAATTTTCAGCTATTGAGAGTTGGTGACTTGCTAGTATATAGGCTATAGTACCTAAGGTAATCGCCAAAATAGAATTTATTAACATAAATCTTCGTCTTTTTTTTAAGATAAAGAGGCTTAAAAAGGTGGTAAAAATAAGGAAAGCGAAAAATGGCCCTAAAAAGAACCACATATATTCGCCAAACCCAGTCAAAGCATATCTATCAGAACCTATCAATCCCCAATTTTCTCTTGGAAAAAATAGACTGGCCAAAGAAATTAGAGGATTTAGGGCTAGCTGCCAGTTTCCCTCTATGATTTTTTGAAAAATAATCTTAGCATTACCAAAAAAAGCTGACATCCCACCGAATTGAATAGGTCCTCTAAAAAACTCCGACAGAAATGCAAACACCGGAGGGGAAAAAAGTGCAATTTGTCTTATTATAGAAGATTTTACAATTAATCTTGAAAATTTTTGGTTTAGCATCCATAAAAACTCTCCCAAAAATATTAAAGGTATTAGAGGATACATTCTCTCGGTGGCAATGAATAACGTAAAAGCGAATAAGAAGAATCCGAAGATTAACCAAAGCAATCCGATCTTATTATTTTTTACTATTAAAATATAATATGTGGCAAATAAATTCATCACTGTTATCCCCGCATAATAGCCACTGACCTGTGCGGTATAAAGAGGCGCTACTGAAGAATATGCAACTGCATAAAGAATAGTAGTTAAGGCTGCCAGCAGTCTTTTGCCAGTAAAAACCAATATCACAGGAAATAAAGTAATAGCAGATAAAAATTTAAAAAAGTGATTGGCTTTATGTATGTTTATAAAATTAAAACCATCAATTGGGAAAAAATGCTCTAGAATTCCCATATAATAAACACCGTATGTGTAAACACCAAAGCCTTTCCAAGTTTCATATATTTTAGTAAAAGGTGCATTACCTAATTCTTTATATTGATACAAAAATCCCCAATCCACATCTGCAAAACCATACCTCAAGTGAGGGGCAAGAAGTTTAGATTCGAGAAAAAAAATCAAAGGAACAATAATAATAAATATTAGAAGTGAACGGGAAATCTTATTTATCATTTCAAAACTTTTGCAAATTTATGTCAATTGAGTTAATAATATGTTGTATCAACATCCAAAATCCTGAGTTTGCAGGATACTTATCTCTTAATTTTTCTAAAATAATTTTATCTTTTTTATATAAATCGGCTATACTTTGTTTCTTGTCATTTAGTTTTTTACTTACAACATAATCTGTTAAAACTCCTACCTGATATGAAACTCTTTGGGTAGATTTTTCTACTTGATCAAGATAATCTTTATCAACAACATATTTTAATTCTGCTAATCTTGTTTGCACTAGATCCTCGTAATATTTTTCCTTTGTCTCGTTTGTAAATTGTAACTTTTCCATAAACTTTTCGAATAGTCTTTTAACTGGATAATAAGTCATACTAGGTTGTATGGAAACAGACGGTAAATTAATATCCTGCTGGCCATAAACCAAAGATAAGTTGGACACAAAAACAAAGATAATTACCAATAGAATTACTTTTACTGCATATTTCATTCAGACATCATTATATTAACTAAAATCCTATTAAGCAATATACGATATTATTCAGATACTTAAGGCCATCGGTAACCAGTTTTGAGCTAAGCAAAAGATGCAAGTTTCGCTTTAGACAAAGATGCAAGTTTCGCTTATAATCCTTCTATGGGGAAAAGCATTTTGGTGACAGGCGGTGCTGGATTTATCGGCTCGCATCTGATAGATAAATTGGTGGCGGTAAAACATGATGTTTTTGCTATAGACGATCTTTCAGGAGGGAAAAAAGAAAATGTCAATCCAAAAGCAAGATTATTTATCTATGATTTACGGGATACAGATAAAACTGACAAAACAATAAAAGAAATTAAACCTGAGATAGTTTTTCACTTGGCAGCCAATGCAGCAGAAAATAAAGCTCAGTTTTCTCCCATTGATATTACCTCAAGAAACTGGAATACATTCATTAATACCCTAGTTTCTTCATTAAGGGTGGGGATGAAAAGAATTATAGTCACATCCTCCATAGCTGTATACGGATCCCTACAAACACCTTTTAAAGAAACTGACAAACCGGAACCTGAGGATTTATACGGCATTAGTAAACTGGCTATGGAGGAAGCCTTGAAAGTATTGAGTAAAGTCCATAATTTCGAATATGTCATTACAAGGCCTCATAATGTTTACGGCCCAAGACAAAACATGAACGATCCTTATAGAAATGTCGTTACTATCTTTATGAACGCTTTGCTTAAAAAAAAGCCCTATTATATTTATGGAGACGGCAATCAAAAACGCTGCTTTTCTTATATAGATGATGTTGTTGAAGCATTGTTTAATGCAGGAATTGGTGACTTTCACGGCATGACTTTTAATATCGGTGCTGACAAGGATTATTCAATCAATCAGTTATCTCGCGTGATCCAGGAAATTACAAACGTTAATATACCGCCTGTTTATATCGATGAGAGACCTCAGGAGGTAAAAGAAGCTATTGCTGATCATACCCAAGCAAAGAAGTACTTAAGTTATCAGGATAAAACCTCTCTTATGGCGGGAATTAAATCAACTTGGGATTACGCCAAAAAGTTGGGACCTCAAGAATATACATTTGATGAGGTTGAAATAGATAGTCCTTTGTTACCTAGGAATTGGAAAAAGAAATAGTTTCAAGAAGTTTTAAGCTTCTGTTTACAGATTTTTCCCAGGAAAATTCTCTACTCCATTTTAAACAGTTGGCACTCAAAAATTGGTAAAGTTCTTTATTATTTAGCAAATATTGAATTTTGCTTGATAAAATATTTGGTTCAGTATCACAAAGTAAACCTGTTTTACCATCAACTACTGAATCCCTTAATCCTGCTACATTGTAAGCAACTGTCGGTACCCCGACAGAAGCTGCTTCTATAACCACAAATCCCCATCCTTCCCTAATAGAAGGATTAATTAAAATATGAGCTTTAGATAATAGCTTATATTTTTCTTCATTATTAACGAAACCAAAAAACTTTGTAGCTTTTTCTATCCCCAGTAATTTCACTTTCCTTTTTAGGAATTGTAGGTAATGATCCTCTCCTTTACCAACTATCCAAAATTGGATATTTTTACTGGTTTCGGATATAATCTTAAAAGTAACCAGAGCATCTTCAATTCCCTTATCTTTACTGAGGGCGCCCAAATAGATAATCGTCTTTCTTGTATTTTTCTTATCTATTTTGTAACGTGGATTTTCAAAACCATTATGTACCACTGTAATATTTTCTTTAGGAATACCCCAATCTATCAAATCATTCTTTGTAGATTGGGATACAGCCATAAACATCATCCTCTTATAAAAAAATTTAAATATTAGCGGCTCCAGTAGAGGCCCTATTATTGCAGGTAATAAGTTAAATGGAAATGACCAAGGATTCAGTTCCCAAACCTCCTTTGCAACCTCATGGATAAAAACCAATTTAGGTACTTTTACAAAAATTGGGGTGAAAAAAGGAATTCCGTGAACTTCATCAATAACTATGTCAAAAATATCATGGCTTCCAAATAAATACCAAATAAGAGCTTTTAGATGTACACTGAAGACTTGTTGTCCTCTCCTGACAATTCTCATTCCATCTATCACCTCTTCAGGCTTTGCTCCCTGAAAAGAGGAGGTAAATAATGTTACCTGATTCCCTGCTTTAATCCATCCTTTAGCGTGTTGGGTGGTGGAATATTCTGCTCCCCCTGCATGAGGATGACCTGGCCCTCTCCAAGAAAAGATTAATATATTCAATTTTTTTCACCTTCCATATTTGGGCATTTGCATTTGAATAAATTTCTTAAATTTCATCCTACATTTACTCTAAAATTTAATTCCTGATCAAACCTCCATTTTCTTTGATTTTTGTCTGAATAATATCTCAAGATTTTTAGTCTATAAAAAACCGCTAATGTATCCAATAGCATAGCTAAAATTGTTCTTAAAAATTTTTGATTGGTGATTGTTGATGCTCCACCAAAACGTAGCGCGATATCAATAGGCGCCTCATAAATTCTCTTAAAACCTAGGTAATTTGCTACCGTTAACATCTCTATATCAAATGCGTAATGTTTAACGAGCAATCTGGGTAAAACTTTTTCCAATACTTCCCTCTTAAAAAATTTCATCCCTACTTGCGTATCTCTTACTCTCAGGCCAAATAAGATCCAAACAAGTATTTGATATCCAATAGACAAAATTCTCCTTTGCCAAGGATAATCTATCTTTGAAACAGGATGCCTTTTAGAACCAATTATAATATCCGCGTCATACCACTCGAAATGCTCAATTAGCATTGCCAAACCATTTGGGTTTATATCCATGCCGGCATCCAAAAAGCCGATTATATCCCCCTTACTTTGTCCCATCCCGTAACGGACGGCGTATCCCTTTCCTCTATTTGTCTCGTATCCCACCACCTTTACTTTGCTATAATTTTTTGCAAATCTTGCAGCATTGACAAAAGTTTTGTCAACCTTGCCGTCTACCACACAAATTAGCTCTGCAGGATAACGTAGCTTACTCAAAACATTTGTAATCCTTCTCAGATCCCGAACTATGGTTTGTTCTTGTCTAAAACAAGGGACGATTACTGAAATTAGTCTACCTTCGTACATGGATGAATTTTCCATATGTAGAGTATATAAGGAGACTCATCAGTAGTAAAGCATTTACTATAATTGAAATCAATATAACAATAAACAAACTTTGGTGGAAAAACCAAATCATTATAATTTGTGCCAAAGCGGCAATAAGCGGTAGGATGACTATGGAAGTCTTTCCCAATGAGAGGCTATAATTTATTAGAAGAGAGGAGAGGGTAAACAAACTAATAAATATACCAAACCAGATTAAAAGATTTGATGCCTCCAGATAAGCTGTTCCATAGAGTAACCTAATAGCAAGTTGCGGATACAGCCAATATACAAACATTATACTAGCAGAAAGCATTATTGTTGTAAAAAAACTGTAAAGAAAAATCTTTTTATAATCCTCTCCTCTTGCATTCCTTTGGGAAATTAACGGAAACATGACTGCTCCAATCGGACCTGCCCCAAAGAAAATTATTTTTCCTAAATTAGATAATGCGGCATAAATCCCTGCCTCATAAGTGGAAAAAAAGTGCTTTACCAAAATGACATCAGACGAATAAAGAGAAGTCACTGCAATAGACTGCAATGCTACCGGAATTGCAAACGTAAGCATTGGTTTGATATCAGGTGAAATTTTTACGTTGCCTACCGGGCGATCTTGCAACCTCAAATAATAGATAGTTATATAGAGCCCCAAAAGAGCTGCCAATACAAAAGCTAATATCGCTCCTCCAACTTGAAATCCGAGGTAAACCAAAAAAATACTAATCGTAAGTTTGGTGCTGTTTTCAACTAAAATGCTAATCACCATTTCTTTAAATTTTAGAAGTCCCTGCAAAACTGATCTGTTTAATGAAGCTTGCAAAGAAAACAAAAAAAATACGGAAACAAGAATCAAATAAAATAGGTTATCTATTTTTAAGAAAGAAGCAACAACCGGTGAAGATACCAAAACTAACAGACTATAAATTAAAGATGCTATAAAAAAATTTTTCTTAAACCATAATACTAAACCATTAAGTTCTTTCTCATTTTTAGCAGAGGAGACTTGTTTGATAATTACAAGGTTGACCGCTCCCGGAATAATCCCTACAAGTCCCATGAGGGAGATAATTGCCGCCAGCTCACCGTAATTTGCCGGTCCCAGCATTCGTCCCATAATCAAGTGATATAAATAATTCAGGAAACTCACCGCATTACTGCCAAAAATCATGATGAAACTTCCGGCAAAGAGAGGATGCCCAAGCAAATTGAAAATTGAAAATTGAAAATTGAAAATTTTTTTCATGCTACCCAATATCCCCTTAAAAATAATGCTGTTTCTACAGTTAAAATTATTGCCGAAAAGAGAATGTATACCAATCTAAAAATTTTTGGAAGATTATTCAAAAATAAGGCAAGAGCTAAAAAAGACGGAAAAAGAATTAAGATATACCTTGGACTGGAAGAAAAACTTCCTTGAATAGTAGGAAGAATAAATCCGCCAAGAGCAAAAAAAAGATAAGAGAGTCTTATCTTTTTAAAATATCCATAGATAGGCAAAGCAAGAAAAAGAAGACCTGTAACAAACTCCAGCCATATTGTTTGATAGATAGGATTCATCTTGTCAACAGTAAAAATCATTTTAATATACCTAAAATATACCTGCGGTAATAAAGTAAACCCCTGTTGATGCTGTTCCCCCACCAGTCGCTGATTAGTATAAAAAGCAATCGGGTCGCCAACAGTTAAATAAAGATAGGTCATGTATATACCCAAACCTAAAGGAATTAAAATAAGCCAAACGGCCTTAGAAAAGCCCACCCTTTGTTTATAAGCTTCAATCAGCAACGCCGGGAAAAGTAAAATACCAAAAACTCTCGTTGCCGCCGACAAGCATCCGAACACAGAGCTTAAAAACCATCTATTTTTTCTGGCACAGTAAAAGGATAAGACTGACAAAAGCAAGAATAATGATTCATTGTAAACTGCCCCAAAAAAGAATGACGTGGGAAAAAGCAAGAGTATGGCAATGGTGAAAAGGGCTATTTTTTTAGGATAGTCCAGTGTAATTAATTCAAAGAGAAAGATTAAAGCCAATACAAACGATATGTTGGCAATAAAAATACCCACTATGGTAGAGCTTAAAAGGGAAGAAAATAAGTTTGCGGCAAACGGTTTTGCAAAAAAAGAAATAAGGGCAGGGAATACCGGAAAGAAAGCTTGCTCCAAACCTTTGTATCCAAAAATGGAAATTGATAAATAATGCTCGCCGTCAAAATTGGCCCAGGAAAAAAGATGTGGAGAAATTCCATAATTTACCGATCCCCCACCCAGAAACCGATCCTTTTGAGCAAGCGGAATGAAATTAATAGCAAAAAGTGAAATAATTATTAAAGCAAAACGCCATGTTAAAAATATAAAAAGAACTTTAAAAATTGGCGAATTTAAGTTTATATAATTACTCATTATTAATTACCTTTAGATAAACTAATTTTGTTTCTTCTGCTACTCTATCCCAAGAAAATTTTGAAGCCTGAATTAATCCCAGTTTAGATAACTTATTTCGCAAAGATTTATCTCCCAAAACTTCTTTTGTAATGGACAAAAACTGCTTTATGTTGGCTGGATCAAAATACAACGCAGCTTGCCCTCCCACTTCAAGTAAACTACCTTGGTTTGATGAAATTACCGGAGAACCACAAGCAAAAGCTTCTAAAACCGGCAATCCGAAACCTTCATAGATGGACGGCTGAACATACGCGGTTGCCAAATTATAAAAAACAACCAATTCATTATTTTCAATTTGCCCGGGCCTGATAACACTTTCTTCAAGACTATATTGTTTAATTAATCTATTAACAGACTTTAAACTTGATAGTTCCGGATGATCTATATTCTCTACATTCTTCAAAAATACTCCGCCTATCAGAACTAGTTTAATATCTCCAAAACCAGGTAACTGCAAAAGTTGTCGGAAGCCTTCGATCAAAAAAGGCAAGTTTTTAACCCAATTTGCATCGCCTACGTAAAGCAGGAACCGATCAGGCAAACGAAACTTCCGCTTAATGTTAAGTAACTCTGAATCATTATTGATAATTTTATATTTTGGATCAGCAGCCAAAGAAATTACAGAAACTTTGTCAGGTTCGATTTTTAAATGCTTAACAATATCAATTTTGGAAACATTTGAATCAGTAATAATATATTTACAACTACTCAAGGCCATTTTTTGAAATATGAGATTAATTTTACCTTTTAATCCTACAGGGTAATGCTTCGGAAAAACCAGCGGTATTACATCATGAATTGTAGCAATTGTGGGAAATCGTCTACTGATCGGCAAAGTGTGGAAAAATAAATCAAACCAAGGGTAATGTATTGCATCAGCGTTTTTTATCTCAGATAGTTTAGTAAACTCCTGAACTTCAACTAAATTTTGCTGTTTTAGGTATTCAATTAAATGACTGGCATAATAACCTACACCTCTGGTGTTATGAGCAGTTTTTAAAGGTATGTTATTTATTGCTATTTTCATAATGAATCCAAAATTTTATGTATGCAACTGAGAATCGAAGCGATGAAAACAAAGCAAAAGTAAATCCTGGAAATCCATCAACGTATCCCCGGTGCCTTATATATATTTTTAGAAACCAATAAGTAGGTTTAATAAATATATACTCTATTAAAAAAAATATATTCCTCCCAACTCCAGATTCCTTCAACTGATATGCCAACAATTCAGTATACCTATTAAATCTTTCCATGTACGTTGAGAAACTTTTATCCCTTAAATGTAAGAGGTCGTTTTTTAGATAACCCACTTTCCCTTCCACTTCTGCCTGCTCATGAACATCTTTAGCAGGAAGCCTACCTTTACCCCGGCGGTAAAGCCTTAAAGTATAATCTGGATATTGCCCTCCTTTAATTAAAAATCTTCCCATAAAAAAGTTTCTTCTGGGAATCCAATACCCATTAACATCCGGTTTCTCCAAAATTTTCTCTATGATTTCTTTACGTAGTTCATCAGTAACGATCTCGTCAGCATCCAGTTGTAAAATCCAATCGCCAATTGCAGCATCAATTGCGATATTTTTATTAATATGAAAAACAATCGGGTTATTGGCCAAAATAACCTTTGCTCCAAATTTTTTGGCAACATCCAAAGTTTTATCAGTAGAACCTCCGTCTACAATTATAATTTCCCATGCAAAAGCTTTGACTGACTCAAGACAGTTTCTTAAATTATCTTCCTCATTAAAAACCGCCAACGCAACTGATATTTTTTGCATCATTTTGCACTAACAAGAAAAAAAGCATCTCCCCCATTCGAATAACGGATAATCTTTTTTACATCAAACTCGGACCTATGTCTTAATCCATCATATTGGCTATCAGTAACAATATACAAGACCCCGCCATTAGGCATACTTTCAACAGGATCCCATCCACCGAAATAATATTTGCCGAAGGTTGATACTGTACTGAAACTTTCAGTATCTGATCTATTATAAATAACAGTATTTAAGTATTCCGGCAAAGGCGTTTTTAAATAAAATAAGAAAAATATATACGGTTGAGAACGAATATCAGTCATATAAACTTGAGTATACTCCGGATGAGTTTTGACAAATTCCACTATTTGCTTCATCCCATACTGCCAGTCATGCTGATCTTTTTTAGGATAAACATTAAAATAATAGTTAAGAAAGCTAAAAACTTGCAGACTGAGTAAAATTAAAACAACCGTTAGAATAAAGATTTTCCCTTTCCCTCTAAACCAGCCGACAATACTACCCGCCCCCAAGGCAGCAATCAGATGCATACTCCCCAACATAAACAGTGCCCTGGTAGCATTAGGTGCGCCACTTACTAAACTTGAGGGTATGGGAGCCAGCAATAACCATGTAAATATTATTAATGCTACCTTAGGTCTCATTTTCAGTAAATAAAGTAGTCCTATAACAATAAAGATTGCATCTATCTTATAGAATTCTCCATGTGTTTTAACAGAATTTCTTGGATTTTGATCACCTGAGATAAAAAGATACTGAGCCCTAAAATGAGTCAAATACTGATTTAAGGTAATTTCTCCTAAACCCAGTATAGAACTTTTTGTTTTTTGAAAAGTTTGAGTTTTTTCAATAATTTCTTTTGAAAACTGAGTTTGTTGTATCCTGGCAAAACCCAAAATACGCGGGTTACTAATTAAAATAATTATAGTTGCAATTAAAATAATTATCCCTAAATAAAAATTTATAGACAGTCTCTTTAAATCTTTGATATACAATATGATAAGCAGCAAAAGTATTGGTGGAACAATTATTTTTGACGAATGATAAGAAAAAATACTTATTCCAAAACTTAAAAACGACAGACTAATAAGCCAGCCTTTTTTTTGCAAAGCCAAATAGAATAGCAACAGTCCCAGCATAAAGAAAAAAAGAGCAAAATTAACCTCCCATAAACCTCTTGAAAAATGAAGATGATAAGGAGACACTGCCAAAAATAGTGCAGACAGTAAACCTACTAAAACACTTGTAAATAATATCCGCGCAAGGAAAAAAATTACTGCTACACTTAGCACTCCAATCATTACTCCAGAAAGTCTGACAGTAAAATCAGACAACCCAAATAATTTTATAAAGGACGCTGTTAAATAAATGTGCACCGGATGTTTGTCATCCCTAAATGAAGTAAAAACTAAGGGTAGAAATTTTCCCCACTCATCTCTTCCCCAATTTGAGATAGTAAAAGCATTATAACCAGCATCAACTTCATCCCAATTTAATGAAACCGGAACTTGATCCAATTTATAAACTCTCAGGGCAAACGAGAGTATTAGTACAAATATTAATAAGTAAATTTGTTGCCTAGGCATTTACCCATCCAGCATATCATGTATCGAACAGTTCTTGCTATTAATATACTGTATCGATTACAGTAGATAATATTCTATGTCTTTACAAAATATAATTCTCTTTCTATCAACAAAATCTTTTTCGCACATGAGGCTAATCATCTTCTTTATAGCGCTTGCTCTATCAACAGCAGTTTTATATCAGAGTATATTTTACAGGTGGTTTGGATATGAAACTATTCCGGCTCCAATCACTGACGAATTTGATTATGCCTGGCATGGTTTGAGTTTAAGGCAGTATGGTTTACCAATAGGATGGACTATCCTTGGACATATTTACAAAGAACCTAAGTATCAATCAAGAAAGGCCAGTTTGGATAAATTCGGTATCATAGCTGATGGAAAAAGGATTGATTTAAGAGAATTCCAAAAGGATAGGAGACCATTAATAGCAGTAAAGGAGATTGATTATACAAAAGGTTTAGAACACATGCTTTTCGTAGCGCCTTTTTTTGATCATCCTCCGTTAGGTGGGTTAATCTACAGTTTAGGAGTAGGCAGCGAAATTAAGGAATTTGCAGAAGTCAAACCTGCAGAATTTAGAAGACCGGCTTTGGTTTTGGCTATAGTAACAGCAACTTTATTATTTATTTTTATTTGTTTGATCACCAATAATCCATGGATTGCAACTCTTACTGTTATCATTTACTCAACTGTACCAACTTATTTACTGGCAACCAGAACAGCTTTTGCAGAGAATGCAGAACCACCTTTTATATTAACCCACCTGATAGTTTTATTTCTTGCCGTACGATCATATACAGAACAATTAAACAAAAGGCTAATTTTACCAGCGCTTGCTTTCTCGGGATTTGTAGGAGGTTTAGCATTTTTGATAAAAGAACCGGCAATTGGTTTCCTACTTGGCTCTGTGGCGCTACTCCTTATAAACAAACTTCCTAAAAGATATATTTTAGTTTTCTTATTTGCCCTGCTGATACCCATTGGATCTTATCTTATATGGGGACTATGGCTGCAAAAAGATTTATTTTTAGGTATTCTTCAGACACAGGCCGGAAGGGGGTATTTTGGAGCAATAAAGTTAGTCACTATGATGGAGGCGCTAAAATTCAAAAATTTCCCTGTAGACGGATGGTGGATCTGGGGTTTTATTTCATTCCTGTTTATATCCTTAAAGCTTAAACAAAAAAAACTTCTATTTTTGTTGATCCCGCTTTTTTCTCACTTTCTATTAGTGCTATTTTTAGCAAGCTCTAATTACCCCTGGTATTTTTTATCTATGATTCCCTTTTTGGCAGGATGCAGCGCGATCCTTATTTGGCAGATCTATGAGGATCCTAAAATTGCAACTGCTTATGCGTTCTTTTTTATACCTTTCTCCAGCAGTTATTACTGGGGTCGAGTCGCCTTAAACCTTGAACAAAACATTACCCACTACAGGTATGCTTTTGTCATATTCACCGTCTTACTGGCATTAAGATTGATTTTTGGTAAATTTAAAATAGTTAAAATAATATGGTTTTTATTTTTGTTTATATTGATTCAAAAAATCATTACTTTTAACCAGTTATTCATACCCTACCTTATATCTCATTGGGGTAATTTACCTATCCCCAGTCTGCCTAATTTTTAATCTGTCCGAATTCAAACTTGCCAAAGCTTTTAACTGTTGAGAATCCCCATTTATCAACACTATTTCTCACTACCTCCTGTCTAAATTTTTCAGGATTATAATTTAAATAAAATAGGGCAAAAATATACGGCTGGCCATCCTTATCTGATATTAAAACCCTATCCGATGTTACCAATTGAAGTTTTGGATCTGTAAATATTTTTTTATAATCATATTGCCAATCTTTAGCTGACTGAACCGGATAGATATTTACAAAGTTTAAAAAATAATTCGCAAAAAAGGCAAGAAAAATTAGACCAATCACCGTATTTATGATCAAAGTTTTTTTAATCCAAACCCCAAAAGCAACCGCACCAACTGCAGAAATGACCGAGATAAATGGCGCCATAGAAATTGCCCTTAAGCTGTGAGGCGATTCTTTTGTAATAGCGGCGGGTATTGGCCCAAGTATCAATAATATTATGGGCAACAGTTTATATTTCGACTTACTCTTTATCAAATACAAAAGTCCCAAGGGTAATAACATCAACTCCGGTAAATAAAGCTCCCCAAAACCCATCTGTTGGCTTCTTAGATTTTTATCACCGGAAATAAATAGAAATTTAGGATCAAAATGAGAATAATAATTTTTCAAAAAAGCTTGCGGAGCAGCTGCTACAACTTGCAGGCGGGAAGCACCGTTATCATATTTATAAAGTCTGTATATTGGTATGAAACTTAAGCTCAGGATTAAGACAGACAAAATTACTGGTACAATTTTTACTTGTTTCAGCTTATTTAATTCAGAAAAAAATAATACGGGTAATGTTAACGGAATAATAATTCTGAAACTATTATAGCTATACGCACTTAATATAAAACTAATCACAGAAAAGAGTATATACCATGACCATTTATCAAATAGGAATAAGTAAATGCCAAGTAAGTAAAACGTTAACCCAGCTGTCGCTTCATATCCTGTTCTTGAGAAAATGAAAAACCAGGGTGAAATTGTGATGAAAAAACTGCTGAATATACCAACCGTTCTGCTGCCTGATATTTTTTTTGCCAGGAAAAATACTAAAACTATAATCCCTAAAGAATATAAAACCGCAGGCAATCTTACAGAAAAAGCATTCAGGCCAAATATCTTGACAAATGGAACAACTGAATAGATATAAACCGGTAGCTTAAATTCTCCAAAAGCCCTAAAATGAATAGGAAAAAATTTACCCCACTCATCTTTACCGGTTTGAGCGATAGAATAAGCGTTATATCCAATTGAAGCCTCATCCCAATAAACAGAAAGAGGAATTTCCCCGATTTTATATAAACGGGTAAATAGAAATAAAACTAATATGACAATTAACAACAGTTTTGAATTTAGTAATTTTGCTTTATTCATATATCTATTAATGAAATAGCAGTTTTCTTCTTAAAGAAATCAGTAAAACTAACCCCACTGCCAGTACCGATAACGAATTCGCAATCACTCTTAACCACGTATTCTCAAAAATCCCATTTACAAAGTAATTGCCTGATCCTAATTCAATTCGGATTGTACCAAATTCTCCCTGGTTAGAATGTTTGACAGGTAAACCATTAGCAAAAACTCGCCAATTAGGAAAATCAAAAACTGGTATATCTACAACTGTCCGGTCTTTTATTTCTGCCCTAAACTCAAATTTATTTGATGATTTTTTAAAGTTTTCTATTTTGGCATCTCCATTAAAGGTAGGTATACTAGGTGCAATTTTGTTAGGTTCTTGAGCGTTTTTGGGTAAATAATCTGTTAACGATCCCTGCTGATAAAACTCCCATTCTGAACCCTTTAATAAATCTTCATCAGACAGATTGTATTTAAAATTCTCCGGTTGAAAATATTTAAAATTTAAAAAGATAGATAGAAATGTTATTGCAACAATGAAATATATCCTATATTGTTTCTTCAAAAACAAAATTATAGCGCCGCCTAAAAAACTCACAAAAAATATGGCTATAGATAAAAATCTCCAAGGAAACTGAACAAATTGCAGTTTATCAAACCATTCCCAGAAAAATGCGGATTTGTTGTGTGTCATCAGTAAAGAAGCTATAGAAACTACAAAAAAAATAAAATAAAGCAATAAATTATTACTTTTTTTCAAACTTTTATTTCTAATTAGTTGAAGTAATAACAAGGATACGGTTATCGGCACCAACTGCCAGTGAGGCCAACCAACCTGAAATGATATCCCATCCTGATCTCCCCAGGTAGAAATCCCGTGTCCCCAAAACCTGCTGAAAAACAGTTGTTTGATTGTCACAAAATGAGCACGGAAATTAGGAATAAATTCACTCTCTTTAAGATTTTCTATTTGTATTAGATTCTGTTCAAAATATGCCGGCAGGACATAAAAAGATACCAGCAATAAACCTAAAACAAAACTTGATAAAACAACTGCTAAAGTTCTTCTAAATCTGTTGGTTTTTCTCTGAATGAATAACCAATAAATAACCCAGGCTACCAGAAAAGGTAAAAATAACATGGTCATTAAATTATGGTTTAGTAAAAAAAAAGCTAATGTAAAAGTTGCAGCCAGGAAATTACCCCGATCGGAAGATCTAATTAATTTTAGGAAGAAGTAAAAAACCAGAAGAATTAAGGTCATGGCAAAAATTTCCGATATTGATCCCCTGACATATACATCCAAAGCTCTATACGGAGCAAATAAATATAAAACTGCAGCAATAAATGCGGCTTGCCTTCCGTAAACTTCTCTGGCTAACAGATACATAAATATTCCACCTAGCACCAGAGGCAAGAAAAAGATCAGTTTGACAGCTCCTATATAACCTATTACATAACTAGAAACAGCGGCAAGATAATAGGGAAATACGCCATAAAAGTTAAATAATGGAAAACCATAACCCGACCCCATATCTGCCACCCAACGGCAGGGGATTTGTAAATCTTCAATGCACTGCCTCATTTCGTAAATACGTATTAGCTGTAAATAATCCTGTACTCTGAAAAAACCAGGCAAAAGTAACGGCCAGACAACAAAACCGCTCAATAGGAACAAAAATATTGGAATTTTATATTTAAGAAGAAATATTTTCATTATTTTGAATTTCATTATTGAACCTGATTACTTACTCACCTTACGTATTGTCATTCCCGCGTAGGCGGGAATCCATGTTTTTTATTTGTATAGATTCCCATTTTCATGGGAATGACAAGAGTGATTGCGTAACATGAGTTACTTATACTCAATAACTTCAAAGGCAGTTTCACCATTTAAGAAAGCTACTTCACCTAGTTTACTATATTTAATTTTTAGGTTTGTTGTAAAATCTCCTGGTTTGGTAATAAAAAGTATCTTTTTATTAGAATATTCATTTATTATTTCAGATGGACCTATGCTCCCATTTTCAAATTCAGGAAAAAAGAATTTATTAAAACCTCTGACATTCGTCCAACCATCTTTTTTTTCACTATTTAATACCGATTCAAGTTGATATTTTTCTGGTGGATATTTAAGATAAAATAATAAAAATTCCTGTGGTTCTCCGTAGTATCTAGAAACTACAATCATATCGTAATTATCACTCTTATCCTTAATAATTTTAGCTACTTGTTTATATCCATACTGCCAAGATTTCGAGTAAGAAACAGAATAATTGTTAAAATAATTATTCAAATATATAACAACAAAAAATGCTACTACCGCACCCAACAACAATATAAATACATATTTTCCCTTTACATTCAGCCCTATTCTAGACAATATTCCCCAAAAGCCTAATGCAGAAATTATCTGAAATACGCCTATTCCAAACATCGCCCGAGAGGCATGCGGCGCTTCGTTAACTATAGATGCCGGTATTGGAGAAATAAATAACCAAAAAATCATAAACAAAAAAAGCTTTCTAAATCTATTAAATAGAAAGTATCCCCCAAGTGGCAACATAACAATGTCAAAAACATAAAATTCTCCTACTGTCTGTATAGAATGTCTTGGATTAGAGTCACCATTAATAAACATATACCGAGGAGTAAAGTGTGAGAGATATTGCCTAAGAAAAATTTCTATCTTAGCAGGCTTCTCTCTTCTAATTAATCTGTAAATAATTGTCTTATCGTACTGCGACTGATTATATTCAAATTGTCTAAATCGGGATAATCCAGATAGATTAGATTGAAATATACCCAAAAAAACAATTGCAAAAAATACTAAAGAGACAAAGAATAATTGAGTTTTGTATTTAAAAAATAACTTCCTGTAAATCCAACATAATACAACTAAAAAAAATGGTACAAATATTTTTGCAGCATTGTATGTATAGATCCCAAGGCCAAAAATTATAATTGAAAAAAATAAATATTTATGCTTCATTTTTTCCGTCCATAAAATAAACAGAAATAGTCCCAAGAAAAAGAAGAATAAGGCAAAATTTGTTTCCCAAATCACTCTGGAAAATTGAATATGCCATGGAGAAATAGTTAACAAGAATGCTGCAGTTAAAGCGATAAATTGATTTTTAAATAATTTAAGTACCAGAAGGTATAATAAAAAAATATTGATAACACCAAGCAGGGCGGATGGAAATCTGACTGCAAATTCATTTAAACCAAAAGAATAGATTGACAGAGCACTGGCATATATATGAAAGGGGTACTTATATTCGCCAAAGGATTTAAAAGCCAGTGGATAAACTGCACCCCATTCGTCTTTTCCTGTTTTTAAAATAGAATAAGCATTATAACCAATAGATACTTCGTCCCAGCTCAAAGAAGGAGGAATTTGGTCAATCATATAAAACCTCAGGAATGATGCCAAAAGCAAAATAAGGATTAAAAGCAGTTTTGGTTTCATCTTTTTTCAACTATCTCAAAAGCGTGTTTGCCATCCAGAAAATTAACTACTTCCAGACGGTTGATATTCTCCGGAAAATCTCCCGGTTTACCGACAAAAAGCATTTTTTTACCTTTGTTTTGAGCTAAAATGTCTTCGTACCGCGTGCCTTGATCACCCAAGTCAGGAAAATAAAACTTATCAAATTTTAAAACCCAAACCCAATCGTTTGTTTCAAACCTAACTAAATTAGGATTGTTTTGATACTTTGCCGGGTCATAATTTAAATAAAACAAGCTAAACATGTGCGGTTCCCCGTAATGTCTGGTAAAAATAATCTCATCATATTCATCTTTATGTTCATTAATATATTTAACAACCTGCTTGTAACCATACTGCCAATCTCTGGAATACGTAGTAGGATAAATCTTGTAATATTGATACAAATAATAGCTTAAACTGGTCATTACTACTGTTATCAATACAGCAATGAAGGTCATTTTCCAAATTTTTGAAAACCTATTTAACCATCTTAAACTAAAAACAAAGCCAAAAGCGGAAACTAACTGATAAAGGGGAACTGCAATTAAAGTTCTTAAAGCATGGGGAATGCTATCATTTGTAATTGCAACAGGAACAAAAGCTAGCAGAACCCAGGAAAAAAGCAGATTCGTAAACTTATTTCTGGTATAAAAAAGGGCGTACAATCCCAGAAAAAGAAAAGGCGCTTGAAATAAATAAAGCTCCCCCATATTTTGGACATGGTGCTGTTTATGAGGGGCTCCTGACGTAAATAAAAATTGGGGGCTAAAGTGCGCCAAATAATTCTTGGTAAAATAAAAGGCAACATATGTAACCTTGTTATGGACTAATCTTGGCAGCGGTTGTGGCAGATAAGACAGACCTCTATTTTCATTAATTCGTAAGATTAGACCAGGGTCATCCGTAATACTTACGAGTTTGTATCTTGCGCTTCTCTCGCCGCTAAACAAAAACGGCAGAAGAGGAATAAGAAGAATCATAAATACAATTAGTGATATAAGAATTATTTTTTTAAATTTAATCAGACTTTTTCTATAAATAATAAGTGTGGCTAATAAAAAAAGCGGTGTAAAAATTCTTGTTGAATTATAGGTAAAAACCGAAAAGGCAAAGGGCACCATGGAAAAAATTAGCCATTTCTCTCTTTTAAAACCTTTAACAAGAAACCATACTCCCATTGTTACAAAAAATGTCGCAAAAGATGATTCAAGGGAAGCTCTTGTCAGGTGAATATGCCAGGGAGAAATACCCAGTAGGAATGCTGATACCAAACCTGCAAGCTCGCTTTCGAAAAGTAATTTTCCCAAAAAGAACATAATTAAAACAGTCAGTGTTCCATATACAACAGGGGTAATTCTCACTCCCAATTCATTAAGCCCAAAAAAATATATCCCCGGAATACTGGCATAAATTTGCACAGGCAGTTTGTATTCACCGTAGGCTTTAAAATGCACAGGTAAAAATTGGTTCCATTCGTCTTTTCCTGTTTTTAAAATCGAGAAGGCATTATAACCTATAGAAACTTCATCCCAATTCAAAGACGGCGGTATTTGATCAATTTTATAGTATCTTAATACAAGAGATACTATTAATATCACCACTAATAATATTTTGTTCCTACTCATTTTATGTATATAACTATTTTATGTTAGCATAAAGGTAATGTTATCATCATCATTTAATATATCTGCATATCTTTTCTTAATCGTTTTTATAACCTTAAGTAACCCTTGGATTTATCGGATTACCAATTTTAATTCCCTACTTGGTTTTTGTATTTTTATTCTCAGTCTGTTGTTAACTATATCCTGGCAAATTAAAAAACGCAGATACCTAACCTTCCTGCTGTTAATATTATTTATCTCCCTGAGTGCATATTTATTAACTTATCAATTCGATGGCAGTATTTTTATACGCACCCCACTGGAGAAAGATCTTTTCTCTCAAAGGCATAATTATTACGCTCAAGAGTTTGGAAAACTTTATGAAAACAGGTTTACTATCTACTATTTTAGTCAGGTAAAACCCTATATTGACCATTTAAGTCAAAACCTTGCAAACTCTTTAGATATTTCCGGAAGATTTTTTATTATATTTCTACCATTTTTTTTAATAGGTATATTTAATCTAAATAAAAGTTTATTAAATGTAATCTATTTAACTGTTGCACTTATAGTTAGCTCTTTAACACACGTTGAATCCTTAGGTCCAATACTGTTACTCCCGTTTATAAATTTAGCGATATTCATAGGCTTTTTAAGATTATTTAGTAGACCTTTATACAAACAAAAAATATGACCATAAGAATTCATCTATTAGTTTTAGGAATTATTCTTACTTTGGCACTTCTTCTAAGATTCTACCAACTTGATATTAATCCAGCCGGTCTACATGGTGACGGCGCTTCACAAGGTTATAATGCGTTTTCTCTACTTCATACAGGTAAAGATAGATACGGTGAAACCTTCCCGATTATTTTTAGATCAAACGGTTCTTACCAGCCTCCTGTCTATACCTATCTAACAATAATACCTGTATCAATTTTTGGAAATACTCCATTTTCAGCCCGTTTTATTTCTGCTTTTTCAGGGGCAATCCTGGTTTTAGTTACCTATTTATTTGTTAATGGGCTATTTGGTGATAAAAGAAAACACCTGGTTGCATTAATAAGCGCTCTGGTTATAACCATTGCACCATGGAGTATACAATTTAGCAGGTTAGCAGTTGAAGCAAATTTATCAGTTACAATTTTTTCCCTGGGTGTTTTACTGCTGTATTTAGCAACTAAAAAATCCTACTTATTTACAATTGCCTGCGCAGTCATGGGAATTACATCTCATACTTATTATTCTGAAAGAATAACTACAATTCTATTTATTAGTACATTTGTCTTCTTATTCAGAAAAAATTTTCTTAACAAAGGAAACCTTTTCTGGACTATAGCAGGACTTGGTATTTTTATTACTATTCAGATTCCACATATAATGATAGCTTTTACAGGAGCTTTTGCCAGAAGGTTTGACCAGGTAAGTTATGTTAATACGCAACTTAGCAGTGATAATTCAATATTTACAGTAATAAACAATTTACTTAGCCTATTTATTAAAACTTACATTTCCTATTTTTCTCCTAAAAATTTGTTTTTTGAAGGAGATTCTAGTTTGGGACGCACTATGCCCGGTTTAGGTGTTTTTTATACCTGGTTAATTGTGCCATTTTTTATTGGGATAAACCGTCTCTTTAAAAATCTGTCTTCGTCTTTATCAAAACTGCTTCTTTCCTTAATTATTATTACCCCTATACCTGCTGCTCTGACAGGAGATTTTTTCTATCCTCTAAGAATCCTCTGCTTTTTGTGGACAATCAGTGTTATTGCCTCTGTCGGTCTATACTCTCTATTGAGTATTGTCAAATTTAAAATAATAAAAGTTTTTTTATCGTTTATATTATTCCTATATTCTATTTTTACATTATATTCTTCTTATTCTGTCTACAAATATGAATCCGCCGAAAGCTTTGGATATGCATATATTACGCTACTTGATGTTTTAAAAAATTATCCAAACCAGGAAATATATATTGATTCAGCTAGGGATTCGGGAATAGGCATACGTAATGCTTATCTTAAATACTATGATCCTGTGAAATTGCAGCAACAGCTTAAGCCCCAAATGAAATCACCGTACTATAGTTCTATAGTGAACTCCGATGAAATTTATAATATTAACAACATAATTAATAAATTCAGCTGGGACTACACTTGCCAAAAAAATATTATCCTGGTAGGCGACACCCTTGCTATTTCTGATAAACAAGTCAACGACCATAATCTTAAAAAGGAATTCGAAATAAAAAATCCATTATCAATAAAAATATCTCTTATTGGATATTCAACTAATCCACTCATAGAATGTCCTAATAAAAAAATTAATGTTAACAATTTATATGAGTAAAATCTACGAACCTGTTTCTATTTTAGCAATATTAATAGCCTCTATCTTTGGTATGAAAGCGCTTTTTCATCCAGGGCTTTTCACCGCCCATGATATCTATCATCAAATTGTAAGAATATATTACTACTACCAATCAACTATAGACGGCCAATTCCCCCCTTATTGGATTAGCGATCTTGCAAGCGGATATGGATATCCGCTCTTTTTCTTCTCCTACCACCTGCCATGGATATTATCATTACCGTTTCTTTATTTAGGGGTAGGTTTTCCAATAACAATCAAGGTTATTTTTTTCTTAGGTTTTCTGCTTTCAGGCTCCAGTATGTATTATTTTTGCAAGGCAATATTCCAAAATAGATTAGCAGCGCTTATCTCCTCTATCTTATATCTTTGGGCTCCTTATCATTTTATGACTATTTTTGTCGGAGCATCCGTCGGCGTAGTCTACGCTTTCATTTTTCTTCCTTTAATACTACTCGGAATACATTTATCTTTCCAAAACAAATTGAAAGGGTTAGTTATTCTAGCTATTTCTATTGCCGGCTTAATATTAGCCCATTTTTTACACGCTATTTATTTTTTGCCTACTATCATTATCTTTTTTATATGGGAGCTTTTAATGACAAAACCAATTCTGTTATTAAACGCTTCAAAATGGATTGCTTCAGGACTTCTTCTGGCAATTCTGCTCTCTTCGTTCTACTTAATTCCGGCGTTCTATTACAGAAACTATACATATGCGCCTGTAGAAAGCGGATTTTCCTCTTTATATAAAAGGAATTTTATTAATCTCTCTCAATTAATATATTCAAAATGGGGATTTGGGCCAATTATTAATAATGCTAAGAATGGTGAAATTTCATTCCAACTGGGGATATCACAATGGATTTCATTAATGATGCTTATATTAATTATAGTTTTCCGTAAAATCAATAAGAACTTAAAAAAATTAGGGTTTATTATATTAATTGGAGTTTTAATAAATATTTTCTTGTTACTGAATTACTCTATTTGGTTTTGGAAAATTTTTGAAAAAATAATAGTCATAGATTATCCTTTTAGATTCATTGCTGCCCTTGTTTTCTTAAGCTCGTTTTCAATCGGAGTTGTATTAGCCAGTATAAATAAAAATGCTCAAAAAATATTATTTACTATAATTTTGATTCTGACCTTTTATACCAACAGAAACCATTTAAATGTTAATTTGTATACAGATATTCCGGTAGAAGAATATCTCAATTCAGAAACTACAATAACCACCAATACCTTCCATGAATACACACCAATTAAAGCTGATAGATCGTTAATTAACAAAAAAGGCGCGCCATTTGTATCACCTGACCTGCCTGTTGAAAACATTAAGCAAGAAACTACTTCTATAGACTTTGATATTGAAACCTCCCGGGAAACAAACATTTCTGTCAAACAGTTTAGTTTCCCGGGTTTAAATACTTATATAGATCAGGTAATAGTTCAAACCAGTATAGATAAAAAGGGGTTAATCAACATTCATATACCCACCGGCAAACACCATATTAAAATAAGGTTTGAGGAAACACCTTTAATAAAATTTTCAAAAATACTATCTGTAATAGGAATTATCCTTACATTAGCAATTTTATTTAGGATCTTTTTAAGCAGGAACAAATAATTTACTTTTAATTAATCTCCACTTATGAAATTTAAAAAGTAAAATCACCCATAAAGTTTGCAAAATAAACTTAGCGCCTTTGATAAATTGGATAGATGATGCTTTTTCATGATATCTGGTTGGGATAGGTATCTCTCCTATCCTGAAACCATAGCTTAAACTGGAAATTTCTAACTGCTGGTCAAAAACAAAATCATTAGAAAACCTCTGGAAAGGAATTTGTTTGAGCAAGTTTGCAGAATAAGCCCTGAATCCTGAGAAATGCTCGGTAAAATTAACATCAAGTAAAATATTTTCCAGAATACATACTATCCTGTTGACATAATATTTAAGCTTCGGCATCCCTCCCGAAAGAGCGGATTTTCTGTTCTGAATTCTACTCCCGAACATAAAATCATAGCGATTATCTAAAATTGGTCTAATTAACTCCTCTATCAACTTAGCATCATATTGATAATCAGGATGCAGCATAACCACCACATCGGGGTTTTCTTTCAAAGCTTCATAGTAACAAGTTTTTTGATTACCACCATATCCTAAGTTTTTTGTGTGTGTGAAGACCTTAATTCCCAGTCTTTTCGCAATCTCAACCGTATTATCCCTGCTTCCGTCATCTACTAGAATTATATTCTTTCTAAATTTTACAGGTATTTCTTCATAGGTGCTTTGTACAGTCCTGGCTGCATTATAGGCAGGCATAACAATCACAACTTTTGGATTATTTACCATAGTTATAGTTTAACAGCATAGAAAGCAGGTTTACCATCATAAGAATAAAATATTTTTATAATCCTATCTTTGTCTATAGACTGTACAGGCAAACTCAACCAACTGCCAATAAACAGGGTTTTCTTAAGATGTTGGTCTTCTATCCAGACAATTTTTCTAATAGAAAACTTATCAAAAGTAGTTTCTCTTTCTTTGTTGCCTATCCTGTATTCCTTCTGAAATTTTGCAGGAGGATAATTACCAAAATAAGCCAGGTAATACTGAGTAGCTGTAGCTATAAACGGAGCATCTCCTCCAAATAAAGGATCAATGACTATTAAATCAAAATTGTCATATTGTGACCAGGCAAATTCCGATATTTGCTTAAACGGATACTGAATATATTCAGATTTCTCATAAGGGTTATTTACAAAATATATATGAAAAAAATAAACTTCATTAAATAATAATACTATCGCCAAAATCAAAATAATTGCTGTTTTATATAGTTTTAAATTATTTATTTTCTGCCATAGCCAATAAGCCCCGATACCGGATAAAATATTCACTAGAGTAAAAACTATAACCATCCTGTGCGGACTAAAAGCTTCAAAAGTTAAACTACTAGGCAATACTCCAAAAATTATCCAAACACCAAGCAATTTATATGCATTAGAAAATTCTGTGCTTTTCGCTAAATAAAAGACGGCTATCAAGAGTAAGGGCAATTGAAAAAATAAAAACGGTCCTATATCAATCATGCCTTGATTTGTTAAACCTAAACCATTACCAAATAAATATACTGGATCAAACTGAGCTAGATAGCGGTTAAAAATAGCGTCTCCTGTTGTTTTAAATTGCAAAAATCGTGACAGAGATAAAGATTCATTAGCAATTAAGTTAAGTTGTTTTTCCAATACGCTATCTTGGGTTATAAAAACATCTTGCGATCTGTATCTGCTGCCAGGATTAGTTAAAATAATCATCATTAAAGGAACCAAAAGCAGAATCCATAGCATTAAGGCCGGCAAATATTTTTTAACTCCCCCATAAAATTTTTTTCTAAAAATTAAAATAAATGCGGCAAGCATTAAGGGAATAATGATGGCATGAGAGAAATAAGTATACATACCAAAAACTGAAAAAATAACTCCTGTATATAACCATTTTGGCGTTCTTTGTTTCTCAAGATATGTCACAAAACAAATAAAAGCTATCAACACGAAAAAAATTCCTGCGCCGCTCTCAAAGCTTTTTTTGGAAAAATGTATTTCGGAGGAAGAAATTGCCGTAAAGAAAGCGGCAAAAAGAGCCATCTTTGACTCTTTTGTTAATTTTAACGTAAACCAAAATACAGCCGGTATTATTAAAATCCCAAATATTACTCCCACTATTCTAATCATCCATTCATGATTACCTATCAGCAAATACACCAACGCTGTAGCATAAGTATAGAAGGGGGATTTATAATCTCCAACCGATGGGAAAATAGTCGGAAGAAAATTTCCATATATGTCTTTTCCTGTTTGCGCAATTGATATCGCGTCATAAGCCTGCGAAACTTCATCATGACTAAGATGAACGGGATACTGCTGTAATCCCCACAGTCTTAACACGACCCCCAGCATTAATATTAGAATAAAGATTAAAAACTTACCTTTTAGTTGATACATCCTCCGCTTTCCATAAAGTAAACAACCGCCAAACCTTTACTGTTTAAATAAGTACGCGTTACATTGTCAGAGATAAATTTTTTCGCTCTATCAAAATCGCGTTTAGATAAAAAAAGTTTCGATTTTTCTCCACTATCACAAGGCTTAAAGCTATCACTGAAACCTATTGATTTTATATTCCCCAAATTGGTTTGACGAACTTTATACGGATAAGGAATTTTTAGAGGGAATGCTTGGGAATTAATTGGAGCATACCACTCAATAAAGGAAGCAGGATCCTGAGCAAAATCATCTGAAACAAGCACCTGGTCAGTATTTGACAACTTAAAAGCATCATGGACTATTGGTATTATCCAGTAAGGCCTTAATTCATCGGTTAATTTTATTTGAGGAGATAAAAAAAAGAAATTAATCAACAATTCTATAATCATAAATAAAATTATTAAACTTCGAAGTATTTTATTAATTTGAAGCAATCCAAAGGCTATGACATACGCTACAAAGGGCAATGTCAAAATAACTATCTGGGGACTAAGTTGTGGATAAATTAATGCACTAGGCAAAGTTATAATCACCGGATACAACAGCAGCTTACTTTTTCTATCCCTTATTAGAAAAATTAATCCCATGAGGAAAGGAATAATTGTTACTTTGGGAAAAGCGCCCATACCAATAAAGCCTAAGTTTCCGTCCTTGCTAAATTGACCAAACAGTACGGCTAGCTGTATATTAGATAACCAATGCAAAATTCCTATCGGAAAAAAATGTGCTTTATTGATAAGAATTCTCTCCAGAATAGACGGCCATCCGCTTTGTATACCCTGACCTCTTATCTTGTCAATTCCATTTTTTATAGAAATGTCGGAAAAAAGGGACAGGTTATTTTCCGAAAGACTTCTTACTCCCTGGGGAACTCGTAGGAAAAGGGCAAAAGCTAAAATTGTAAAAACAAGACTAATTAAACTAATTTTTAATCCGACTTTTGTGTCCAAAATTTTTTTGTAAATAAATAATGTGTATACTACAAAGGAAGTTAAAATAAACCAGGAAAATTTAGAAGTAAAAATAAGTAGAATTATGGTCAAAAGAATCAATAGTAAATTACGTCTGTCCTTATTCAGTAGATAGAAAAGTAACAGGAATAAGGTTGTTAGAACAATTGATTCATTAGGAATCTTAGAAACAAAAATCAAACCAGGAGAAGTTGCTACAATAAAAGCGCTTAAAAAATGGAAGGTTTTTTCCCGACTTAATTGGGTAGCTACTTTGTAAGTAAGTAACACCAGAATAAGTCCCATTATAATAAATGGCATCCGTACTCCCAGTTCTGACTTACCAAAAATTCCTGCTCCCAAAGCACTAATATAAGATACTAACGGTAGCTGGTAATCATCTAATGAATTAAAAAGATAAGGAAATTTTCTTCCTAATTCATCAACCCCATTCCGGGAAATTTCATATCCTCTAAAAGCAATTCTTACTTCATCAGTTGTAAATGCAGGGAATGAAAAATTGAAAATCCGTAACAACACTGCTAAAAAAATTAATATGATCACCCGTCTGATAGTAGTATTGTTTCCCACAGTTTAAGTATAATCTAATTACATGGTCGGACAATGGTTATAAACTTAATAGTTTTTCTGTTCATATCAATACTCTATATTCATTCTTCCGGAACTTCATATGCCCTTAAACATACACTAATTACCGAACAGGAACTTCATTCAACAGGATTTACCGGATACGAACCCATAAATCCTAACTTATTAATTTATCCCATCAAACAAATAACCGAAAAAATAGAATTGTTATTAATATTTAACAAACAAGATAAAGAAAAATATCAGTACACTATTTTAGATAAAAGGTTCAAGGAATTAGTATTTATAATAAATTTCAAAAAAACCGGTTTCTTAGAAGAAACTGTAGCCCGTTATAATGCCAATATAGGAAAGCTCATAAAAAACAATAAAGATTTTTCTTCAAACTATAAAGATAAATTGTCTGAATATATTAAAATACTAAAGACATTACAAGACAGGTATGATTCTATTTCGTCATACAGATTATTGATTCAGTACGCGATAGATACAACAAAAAGACTTATTTGATATGAATAAATCGAAAATAATTTTGTTTATTGGTATTTTTTCATCTGTTCTAATAAGAACATTTTTTATTCTTAATGGTTTGGACTCAGCTGATGTTTCTAAGGCTCATCAAGTCGCCGAAGTCATACTACAAGGCAAAAACCCCTACCCGATTATTGATTTCGCAACCTATCCCCCACTTAATTATTATATCTATACTCTAACATTATTTATCTCTAACTTAACCACTGCTCCCTTTCATGTGCTTGCAAAGGTGTGGCCTAATATTGCTGATATTGCCATCTCTTTTCTCCTTTTCAAACTGCTAATCCATCAAAAAACAAAACTACTTGACGCTTGTTTTTGGAGCTTAATGTATTTATTAAACCCGATATCTATTTTAATTTCCTCAGCTCATGGACAAGTTGACTCAATTACTTCATTATTTTTGCTATTTTCTATTTATGCACTTACCTTAAATACTTCTAAATTTTTTATTTTAAGTGCGCTGCTACTGGGATTTGCTATCGCTATCAAACCTAATCCAGCTATGCTATTGCCCATTTTTCTTGTCTATAAACTCAATTGGAATGAATGGAAGCAAAAATTGGTCTTTACTTTAATTAGTTTAACGCCTGTTACTATTACACTTATACCTTATCTGTGGATAAACTCTGGTGCAATCATAAAAAATATTTTCAGTTATTCTGGAGTTTATGATTTTGGTTATGCCGCAATTTTGAGAGGTTTATGGTATCAAAATAACGCCAGTATCTGGCTACCTTTAACTCAAGAACTTTTATCCGCAAGTAAATACTTATTCCTTTCCGGCCTTCTTTTCATTACTTTTCTTTTTTTAAATTCCAAACAATTAATTAAAGCTTGTTTAGCTGTATATTTGTTATTTCTAGGTGTTTATTTTGGGATATCAGCTCAATACTTGATCTGGATCTTACCCTTAGCTATTTTGAGCAAAGATAAAATGATACTACCATTTTCTATTTTCGGAACCGTTGCTCTAATTGGCTTTTATTCGTTTTTTGGTCCGGAAATTTTATTTGGAAGATTTATGTTTGGATCAGCATTTCAAAGCAAATATATGCTTATTTATTTTGTTGGAAATTTACTGCTTTGGATTACTACACTGTGGTGGCTTATTAATATAATAAAAGAATATTTACATTCATCTTTTCAAACTTTTAGCATATTACATAAAAAGACTTATTATTCTAACTTTATTTATTTTTATATTTTCTATGATACCCGTCTTACAACTAGTCTTTAATTTGTTTGGTCAAATGGCTAACCCTTAATATATTTTCTATAAATTTATCTTTATTAAAATTTTTAGATCTTTTGACGGCATTTTCTGACAACTTACTTCTTAAATATTCATCACGGATCACTTTTACAGTTAGCTTCTTGCACTCATTTAATGTATTCCAAAGATATCCTGATATTTTATCTTCTATGATTTCTATTTGTCCACCTTTCTGAATCACAATTGGTACACATCCTCCTGCCATGGCCTCAACCGTTGCAATACCGAAATGTTCCATTTTAGTGGGATCTGTTTCTTCAAATCCTGAAGCATGCCAATATATACTTGACTCACCATATAATTTAACCAAATCATTATATGCTAAATTAGGATAGAATTTTATGGGTATGCCTTTTGCCAGATCCTGCAATTCTCTCAAATATTCTTTATCCCCCTCTCCGGCAGACCCAACCAAATGCAAACTCCATCCATTAATTTTTCCAGCTTCAAAAAGCTCTTTAAAAATTTGAATCAAAATTTCCTGTTTTTTATTCTTAAGATAGCCGAAAAAACGCCCCACAGATAAAATATATTCCTTCTTTTTTAAAGGTTTAATTTTAAAGGTATCAACCGGCGGATAGATAACCCTGGATGGCAACACCCAGTTTTCCTTTGAATGCTCCTCCGTAAATTTTGAATTATAAATAATTAAATCCCAACCTTTAAGTTTAAATTTTCCCCAGGCGCTTTTTGACGGTTGCCCAATCAAAGGAGACTGAATATGTAATATATTTTTTTTTGCAGTGGGATAAAAAATACTTCCATCTGTTAAATAGACAAACACATCATAATTCTTAAGAAACAACGCCCTTAAAACAACAGAAGACTGTTTTCCAATTGGAGCGTTTATGAAAGCAATTTTTTGCAAATTAAGGCTAAACCTTTTCGATAACGTATCTTTTAAATAATCTGCGCCTAATTCCTGCAAGTGTTGGTCTAAAAGAATATCTACACGATTGTCGCCGGAGAGAATTTCTGCAATAGTCATCATATACTTTTCTCCCCCGCCAAAAGTATCTAAATATGGGGAATAAATTGCAGCTCTCATGAGTATTTAAAATTATTCTCAATAAGTTTCTGGTCTAATTCATCATAAATTTTATCAAGTAGTTTAGGTTGCTGCATTTCCCAAAGCCTCACATAGCTTATATACATACTAAAAGCTTGCAGAATTGAATCCATAATACCGATTGTCCCATTTAAAAAACCTTTCCGCAAAATTCCCTGATTAAAAACTTCTGTTATAAATATTCTCAAAAAACGCCATCCGGACATTTTGGGATGATTAGAATCTAGTCGCAATTTGGCATCGATTTTGGACCATTCCAAACTTTTTAAGACTATCTGATCAATATTGCGATGTGTTAAATGAAGCAATGAATTCTTGCTGTAACCTAATTTTCCTTTAAACCTCGGGTACTCATGCACCTCACCAACCCAACCCTCAAAATCATTTTTTCTCAAAAGCCTGATCACCCAATCAGGCCAAAACGGACCATATCTAACTTCAGTTCCGAAAATAACATTCCTGCGGGAGATTGCATATGCGGAAAAATTTGCGAAACTTATCATAACCTCAATCTCTTTTTTCAAAGGATCAAGCACTCTTTCATCAGCATCCACATAAAACACCCAATCACCTTTAGCTTGTTCCATTGCTTTGTTTCGAAGAGAAGCAAAATCTGTATCATTAAATTTATAAATTTTGATATTTGATATTTGATTTTTGATATTTGACAAAACTTCTAAAGTTTTGTCAGTTGATCCATTATCCACAACCACAATTTCATCAGCCCATTTAACCGATTCAAGGCACGCTTTAATACGGTTTTCTTCATTTTTAGTAATTACTACAGCGCTTAATTTCATTATTTAAATATTTTGTAGAGCTTTTTTAATAAGTTTCTGTTTTCATCTTTAAACCAATACTCTATTTTCTTTCCGTTAACCTGGACTTCATTTTTAAACTCGGAAAGATCTATTTCCTGTTCTTTAAATTTAAGTTTTTCCCAAACCTTTAGATAAACCGCCAAGAAGGAAAAAGCTTGCAGTAAACTTAATGATAAACCGTGTAATCCATCCTGATAACCTTTATTCGCAAAAAAACGTGACAAAAATTCATTTAGCGGTTTTTCAAAAAGATCTACCCACTTGAACTTGTATCCCTCCTTATTCAATTCTCTTGCTTGAATTGTGGTATACCGGTCCATTCTTTGTATAAACTCCGAAATTGTTTCATAGCTAGAGTGAATAATTGCATATTTCTCATTTGCCGGAAGATCCAATCCTTGTCCAACAACTTCGGGAGGTCTATGAATCTGATTCCCCCATTTAACCTTATCTTTTTTAAAAAATCTAATATTATAGTCCGGCCACCACATCGAAGCCTGCATGAAATGACCAAAAATTAAATTTTTTCTTGGTAATCTCACATAATCCACCTCTTTCATTTTCCAAGTAATTTCCCTTAATTTTTCTGCCAGGCTCTCCTGAATTTCTTCATCCGGATCTAAAACTAAAATCCAATCATTTGAGGCTTTTGATAAGGCAAAATTCCTGGCCGGTTCTACATAATCTGCCCATTTGTGGAAAAATACTTTTGCTCCCATTTTCTTTGCAACCTCAATTGTCTTATCCTTAGAATACATATCACAAACAATAATTTCATCTGCCCAGTTAACAGATTTAATCGCTCTTTCAATGTTTTGCTCTTCATTTAAAGTATTTATCACCACTGAAATCTTTGGATCCATAGATTAAATGTTACCAATTTGCTATGCTTAAGTAAAATGGAGAATAAGAATCAGTTTGCTAGAGTATATAGTTTGAATGCCTGCTGCCAATTTGGAAGCTTAATTTCATAAACTAATTTTAAATTATATTTTGGATTTAGAATAAAATCATAGGGAACTGCATATAAATAATTTCTTTCAACTTTTTCACTTACCCAATCTATCTCTCTAAATTCATATTTATCAAAGGCAATTCCATTAGGTAAATATCTTGCATTCTGAACTTTAACCGGATCTAGATATGTGTAAAAGGGAATATATGAACTGGGAACACCGATATAATAATAATTTCTATCACCAAATCTTGGGTCTATAATAATTTTTTCAAATTCATCATAGTGTTGATCTACAAATAAAGCTATTTGCTTATACCCATATTGATATCCAACTGCTTTTTGAAGCGGGAAATGCCTGAAATATACAAGAAAAAAATACATAAATGAGATTAATAGAAGTCCTACACCCAAACTTTTAATCCAAATGTTCTTTTTTACAAAATCCCAGATATATAAGGTTCCCGAAGCGGTAATTAATGCAACCGGGAGAAGTTGCGGAAGACTTCTCCAATTATTTATCTCTCCTCCAGTCAAGGAGGCGGATAACGGTGAGACAATTAATAGAAAGTATACAAAATTACTGCTTCTTCCATAATGGTTTTTTAGTTTATATAAACCCCAAATGAAACCCATCACAAAAGGAGTCAGAAAAAAACCAAACTGATATGGATTCTCCTTTGGTAATATTTTTGCACCGTAAAAAAATAAATAATCCAAATTATTATAAGATGAATATTTATCTAATATCGCTTTTAAAATTATTTGTCCTTTTTCAATCGATTTTGGATGTTTAACGAGTAATCGTCTAACTACTATATCCTTACTGATAAATTCACTACTGGCTCTACTTGAATTTAAATTCTGGATAAAGCTAGTAAAAAGAGGTATTAATAAAACACCGAATAGTAAAATCGCAAAATAGTATATTTTCTTTTTAAAAACAGTAGCGCGGTAAAAGATAATTAGTGAAAGTATAATAAGCGGTGTTAATACCCATTCCGTATAATATGAATATATTGATAAGGCAAAAGAAACAAGGCTTACTATTGTAACCCAAGGTTTATTCTTATTAAGACCGAAAAAGAACAGATAAATTCCTAAAACAATAAAGAATAGGGCGTAGTTTGATTCGAGAGCCCAGCGAGAAGCAGAAAAATGCCATGGAGAAATTGCGAGTAAAAAAGAAGCTGCAAGAGCAAGTCTAGCATTTTTAGTTAACTCTGCGGTCAAAAGCCCGATAAAAATAATTGTTAAGCTTCCCAAAATTGCCGAAGGGAGTCTGACAGCAAAGTCATTATTACCAAAAATCATTATACTTGTTAGAGGAATATAAACTGCTGATGGTGATCCATATCCGCCATGGGATTGCCACAATATAGGCAAAAACTGGTTAGTCCCATCCTTTAACGTTTTAGAGATTGAATAAGCAGCGTAGGCTGCTCCTATCTCATCGTTAGAAAGATGTGGAGGGGCCCAGTCCAGTTTAATAAAACGGGCGATAATAGCTATAAATATTATTATCAGTAAAATTTTTTTAGTAAACATAAGCGTTAAGGACCGATTGCAATAACTATGCTCATAATAAACAAGGCAAGGTATATTGTTTTATTTATAGAATTTAAACCCCTGAGAATGAAATAAATTAGAAATGGAGACAAAAGAAGAAAAGTATTATTTATTTTTTCTGATCGTGAAACAACCATACTTAATGAAATCAGCAATATCCCAAAAATTAATAACGTTTTTGATTTGTTCCAATTTTTCAAATCTAAAGTTAATCCTTTTACAAGGGGATAAATATTTGCAATCAACAATGCATCATAAAGATTTTTTAACGTAAAAAGGCCCGCTATTTTTGATAACAACACATAAAAATGAACTGCTGGGTTAAAAATTAGGGAGCGTATTATATTAGGCATATACTGAGACTCTGTTTTCATCTGAGTGATATACAGATTAGTCCAGTCGTCGTTAAAAATTAATAGATGAGTCTGAAATGCAAAAGGAAGTTTAATTATTCCATTAGCATAAAAACTGACAAATAAAATATACGTAGCGATTATTAAAATCGATATTTTTTTAAATCTGGTTGTTAAATAAAGTAAAGTCAACAGGCAGATCCCAATTGCGATAAAAATAATTAAAATATCATTGACTCTCGTAAATAAAGGAATTGCCCCAATTAAAATAATAAGTGGAGAATTAAGATCTGGAGACTTTATAAATGATAGTTTTTGTTGGGAAAATTTAAAATAGAAATATATCGAAAAAAATAATAAGATAGTATTTAAAATACCAATTAAAATATGCCCATGATTAATAATATTTAATATAAAGGATAAAAAAAGCGTAGCTATAACCATTTTGCTTTATAATTATATTATCATCTCATGTTACGCAGTGCCATTCCCGCGGAGGCGGGAATCCATGTTTTTTATTTATATAGATTCCCATTTTCATGGGAATGACAAGAGTGATTGCGTAACATGAGTTATGCTAATATAATTTGGTAATGAATTTTCTAAAACAAATTAATCCTTTATATTTGCTTACTTTACCCCTAACAACTTCTGTTATTTTTTTAATTTATTCTTATTTCTGGATTGATCACGGATTAGTAACTTTTCTATCAGCAAACCGTCCGGGAATAGCTTATTTTTTTCAACTAATAACTTTCACCGGTAATAATAAAGTCGCTATGGCCCAATTGTATTTTGCATTAATCATTATCATGTTTATCTGCCAGCTGATTTTCTTCATTCCTCGTGTCTATAAATCTTTGAGCTTGAAACCATTATTTATAATATTGGCTCTAATTACACTATTATATTCTTTATCTTACCCTTTTTTATCCAAAGATATTTTTTCCTATTATATTTACGCCAAGATGGCCTACTTCTATCATCTAAACCCTTTTAATACAGCTCCTATCGAGCTTGCTGGCAAAGATTTCTTTGTTTTCATCGCTCACAACATTAATTTTCCATATAATTATGGACCCTTATATTTAATTTATTCTATCCTACCTATGGCTATTTTGACTGTTAATAGAATTATTTTATATTTTATTACCGTAAAATTATTAAACGGAATACTTTTTTTTATTTCAGGATTTCTTTTATACAAACTGACAAATTCCGACAAACGAATCTTTGCTATTTGGTTTTTAAACCCTTTTTTAATAATTGAGTGGTTGTCCAACTCACATAATGATCTAATAATGGCAGCATTTTTTATAATCGGTTTTTTTTATTTAACTAAGAAAAAATATTTCAAGAGCTTAAATTTCATTATGCTTTCTATATTAACAAAATATATAAGCATAATCGCGGTCCCATTGATATTTGTAAATAATAATCTAAGAACCATCTTATTAAAAATTCTGGGGATTATTTTACCTGTATTAATTCAACTCACAAAAAGAGCTATTCAACCATGGTATTTAACGTGGAGCTATATGTTTTTACCGCTGGTACAACTTAAGACTCTTTCATGGATATTTTTCTCAGGTGTAGGGTTTATTCAGCTTATAAACTACTATCGTTTCCTTGAATCAAGCGGCTGGGGTGCCGGCTTAATTATTGAACACCCTAACTTTATAACTAATGCTCTTCTTGTATTAATATTTATAGTCGAGTATGGGGATAAAATTAAAGGCAAAGGCAAAGGCAAAGTTAAAATCAAGACATGAGTATTAAATATATTCTGTTCTGGGCAATATTACTGCGATTTTTAGTCATGCCTTTCTTTTTTCATCCCGACTTAAAAGATCACCATCAAAGAGTTAATTATTTATTCTCCCAAGGCATATTAAACATCTATGAATTCTTAAGAAAAGACAGTTACACCAAAGAGCATAATTTAGATTTTTCCTACCCTCCTTTGACATACTTTACATTAGGTTTTTATCAATATTTAATTAGTCCGATTTTAGGAAAAGACTTCCAAAAATGGACTCGTGATTATAGCGATTACAGGTATGATACCATTTTTATTTTCCGTTACTTATTTAGCTTAAAAATTATTTACCTGATATTTGAAATGCTGACCGGATTGTTGATTTATAAACTATTATCAAATTCAGGCAAACGGAAATTGGCCTTATCTTTGTGGTTTTTTAATCCGGTCAATTTATACGTAATTTCTGCAATCGGGCAATTCGATATTATTCCAACTTTTCTATCTGTCTTAAGTTATTTTCTCTGGATTAAGAAAAAAACATTTATCTCAGGATTATCCTTGGGTACAGCTATCGCATTTAAAACCTATCCTCTGCTTTTTTTGCCTTTTTACCTGCTCACTAAGAGTGATCTGAAAAATAAAATTATTTTCTTATTGACAACACTCGGTATTTACGCAGTAACTATACTACCTTTTATTAATTCAAAAGAATTTCAAAATGACGTTTTGTTTTCCGGGCTATCAACCAGAATATTCCAGTTAAAAATTTCCATATTAAATCACCAATTTAGCGTATTTATCATTCTTTATTTACTGCTTATTGCGACCTACTGGTTTCTGCGATCAAAAATACCTTTATACATATTTTTTGCAATAACTTTAGCATTAATTTTCTCAACTATTCGGTTCCACCCGCAATGGATTATTTGGTTGATACCCTTTTTAGCGCTAGCTTATGGGGAAAGCCGTATTAATCTGAAATTTATTGGTTTTTTTATTATCTCTTATTTTATATATTTTATTTTTTTTGGAGACAGTTTTCTTATGACCGGATTACTATCTCCAATGTCAACTTTATATTTAGAGATTCCACCCTTTATTAAAATTGTGCCGGACAATTATCAAAATTTAATGGGTATGTTTACCCGGTCTTTATTTGCCGTAGTTTCTTTGACAGTAGTAATAAAATTATTACGAGGTAAAACACCTGCCTAAAATGAAATACATCCCCGTTATTCTATTTATTATTATACTGATAATCCCCGCAATTATATTGTTAGGTTTGCGTAAAGAAATCGGTTTAAAACAAACAAACGAAGGTAAAGTGTTATTTTTTTACGGCGGCCAAAATTACAGATTCTCTTTTGTTTCACCTCAAGAAAATTTAGTCTCTGTTGTTTTAAAGCTTAAAAATATCAGCATCAGAAATACTAAACCTGTATATTTTAATCTGTTGGAAAATCAGAAGACCGTAAGACAGATTCAGATAAATGGCTCAAATATCGGTGATAGCAGTATGACACGTTTCGCTTTTACGAAGATTAAAGATTCAAAAGATAGGAAATATACCATAATCCTAAGCTCACCAAAAACTAAAAAAGATGAGGCTCTAGGAATCCATACTGATACTTTAAATCACCCTGTAATAGTCACATATCATATTCCCACGTCCAGGTTACAGTTAATATCTGATGTTTACAAAAATTTTGTAGATAAAATCTTAGCTGATAAAATTTTCGTTACTATTTGGTTAATACTTTTTGGCTCTATTGTACTTATAATAAAATCAGTAAGTATTTAGTTTATATATAACTACCTCTTCATTTTCAAAGATATTTTTGACAATATTAGTACTTTCATCAAGCCTCACGTTAAATATCTTTGGCAGATAAATATATTTTATATGATTATCGTGCAAAAAATTTATACTTTTTGTAACAGACTTTAAGAAAAAATCTTTTGAGGCAACTAATTTTCTTTTATAATTTGTAAGTAAAATTTGGTTTTGCGATTCATCTTCCAGATACACTGCTTTTTTGGAAACAGCTGAAACATAAGCCGTGCTGTCATAAGCTAAAATCGGCCACGGCTCAACAAGTTTTTGTTTTAATTTCTCATCATAAGGAAAGGTAAGTATCACTCCATCCGGCTGATTTGATAAAAACTGCAGTCCTTGAAGTTCTTTAGTAGAAATAAAGGCATGTGGATTCTTACCTAAATAACTATTTGCCGTAACAATCGAATTAACCGGCGCCAAGATAAGTATGATACAAATTGCCAAAACAGAGATATATTTGGGCAATTTTGTAACTAACAATAACACCGAACCACTGGCCAGAGCTGCAATATAAAGACCATAATAAGAAAACTGAATGGTATTCCAGGGGTTGCCCGATTGGATAAATAAAATTGGAATTAAAAAAGCAAGAAAAGATAAAATAAATAATAGCAAAAACTTTTCGTCTCTAATAATGTTTTTTATTTTAACAAGCGAAAGTAAGCTGACAACCCGTAGGCCTAAATTACCAACAATAAATATTACCAAACTCAATACTTCTACCCCAACTATTTTAAACCAGTTATGTGTTGTAAAACCTGCCTCTCTTGCTAAAGATAACCTCACCCATCCGGCCCGATCAGGAGAATCTATCATTGAGTGAATAAACCAAAAAGGCACAAATACTAATAAATTAGAGGTAATATCAAAATTAGGCAGAAAGATCAGCACTGAAACTAATAATGCACCGATAAAAATTATAAGAAAATATAATTGCCTTTTGATTAAACCTACAAATAATAATGCCGCCAAAACTAAAATAGCCCCGTATGATTTAAAACCGATTAAGGATCCCGCCAAAAGTATCGCCAATATTATGTTTCTTAATCTAGAAAAATTGGATAAATTGAAAATAATATGGAACAAAGCTATTATAATAACTAAAGAGATGGCAAAGGGAGGATTTAAATTAAAAGAAACTGCTTGATTTGCCCAAAATGCCGATTCTCCTCCAAAATGTTTTTCCCGTAAATACTCCACTATCCATCCAAAACTTCCGGCAAAATAAATTAAATAAAGACTAAAAAGGCTGGCAATTTTGCTTTGAAAAAGTTCCATGATTAAATAATAAGAACCAATCCCTAACATCAGAGAAAACATAATTGGATAAAATCTGAATATCAAATCAGCCACAGGAACTGCAGAGAGATAATTTGTAGCTGCCACCAAAAGATCATAAAAGAAATGATAATTCTTTAAAATAACACCGGAATAAATTGGATTTACCGGTGGTACTGACTTTATTAACTCATTTATTAAGGCAATATGCCAAACCCCGTCATGAGCATTTGGACCCCAAAAACCTAAACCATATGAAAAAGTCAAACCACTTTTAAATATAGGAATAATCTGAAAAACAGTCCCCGCTGGAATAATTACCAAAAGTATCAAATTAAGCGGTTCCTTAAAGTTTAATAAATTAATCTTTATATTGCTGTAAAGTTTAAGGTGGAGGAAAATGATCAGGTTCATCAGAATATAAACAAAAACCAAAAATCTAATCCTTAATAAACTGGTTATATAAAACAGCAAGGTAAGAACGACAAATCCCACTGCTGCGGATATAAATATTCTTAAAAAGGCAGGCGCATCTTTTTTGAAAGCTCTATGTGTCAATACAAATCCGGGTAAAACTATTACTAAACTTAAAAATATCAAAAATTCAAAGATCTTTTGTACTACTGATACAAAAGACCATTTTAGGAAGTTATCAGATACAGCGGAATTTTTTAAAGGCGAATTCTCCTTTTTAGTTGCAGAAAGAATAGCCGTATCAATGGATAAAACTTTACCGTCAATACTTAAATCCCGCGGCAAAAATCCTATTTGCCTAAAATTTCCCGCTTCATTCTTGTAACTTAAAACAAATTCCTCACCTTTCTTTTCCACCTTAAAATCACTTATTCTACCTTGATCAATCACCCACTTATGACCAAAACTCACATCATCCAAAACTCTGGTGGCAGAAGTGGCAAAGTTAACGCTGTCACATCGAGTCTTAAAACACAGTTCCTCTTCTCCGTCAACATATTGCCTGATATCCCGAAAAACACTACCATCATTATTAAAAAACCATCCGGCCCGGTAGTATGGACTCATAAACCAGACTCCTTTTCTAAAAGTTCCTAGCGGGTCATCTGCTACTATTATCTGCTCCGGAGAAAGATTTGGATAAGCTCTTTGATACCAGGAAGCAAAACCCTGCATAGTGACTAAAGATATCTGTCCTGAAGCTCTCTTATTCGCCAACGCCTTGATTTGATTTTCATACTCCCGGGAATATTTTACCCAATCATAAGAATTTTCCAGCCCTACCACAATTTGAGAAAACTTACCTAAGGGTTGTTTAGTATAGATATCAATTAATTTCGAAAAATAACTAGTATCTAAATTGTGATAATCAATATAATCATTTGCCTGAACAGAATAGGTACTTTCATCTACTCCATTTCCATAAGAATTAACCGGATCACGGATCGCCCATTGCTGTATCACCAAGGGAATTTTATTCTCTAGCGTTTGAGCTGGGTGCAAAGCATTGGTTTTTGCAGGATAATATGGGGTTGAAAAATATTGTCCCCAAATTTGATAATTATCCGTTGTATATTGATCTGCCACAATCAAAGCAGTAATTACCCCATATTTTTTCTGCATATAATCTAGAGAGTAAGCATCCACCCACCAGGCCCCAACTGATTTTGGGTAAACTCCAAAAATGCTTTTAAATTTTTCAAAAGCACTGTCAAGTAATTGCTCTCTTTGTTTAAACTCGTATCCTGTTAAAAACGCGCTCGCTGCTGAATGCCAAGTCTCTCCTTTGTGGTAATCAACTCCAGAAGCTTTAGTCCAACTAGGTGTAACTTCTAAGAATAGTCCCTTCTCGTCAGGTGAATTATTTAATTTATCAGCTAAATTTTTATCTAAAAGTGCATCATATCTAAAAAGATAAGTAGCAGGTACTTTGTATTTTTTTAATATTTCATTCTCCCCTAAAACAGCTGTTTCTATTTTCTGATCTTTCTGCTCCCAAAAATCATTGCCACGGATTGGATTAACAACTGAAACAAAAGAGTTTTGGGAAGCAAGGATTGGTTGGGCTAGAAAAAAAGTAAACAGAGCAAAAAATATAATTTTAAACAAATTTTTTATCATTTGTTATTTACAATAATTTTGATTAATCGTAAAAGATCAGGTTCGATAATAAACATTAAACCTGTATACGAAGCAGCGCCTAATAAACTAATAGACATGACTGATGCAAGATTAGTCGGTAGTAAACTTCTTAGAACAAACACTATAACAGCTAATATCAAAGCTCCAAGGAGTGGTTTTCCTGCCACTTCAATATAATTGATATCAATAAAATCCTTAGCTTTTATCAGAGCGACAATTGAACTCACACCTACAATGCTAAACCCAAAAGCTGCTCCATTTACTCCAAATACATAAGAAAGCAATGGGACGAAAACCCAAGTCATAGCTGTCCACATTATCATAAATTTAAAGATTAAAGATATTTTCCCAATAGCATTTAACATATTAGTTAGTGGCGTAGTCACTGCAGCAAAGCCGGAAGTTATAGATATTAAACTTAATGCTAGTAGCGCTGGTGTCCATTTGCTATATTTGGGAATTATTTGAGTTAAAGAAGGGGCTAATAAAACTAACAGTACGAGTGAGGGGAAAACTAAAAGACATATAAAAAATATCGATTTTGAAGCAGCATTTGATAGTTCTTTTTTATCATCCTGAAGTCTGGAAAAAGCCGGAAATGTGACCTTGATGACTTGGTCCATGAAAAACCGCAATGGAGCATAAGCCCATTTTTGCGCCCATCCCAATAGACCTACACCTGAGGCCCCTAAGGTACTTCCTAAAAATAGGGTTATTCCATCATCCTTGAGCATCGCTAGAAAAACATTGGTTTGATAGGGAATTCCAAATCTTAAAATTGATTTAAAGGCTGATAATGAAAAACTGACTGCCGGCATCCATGGTTGGATAATATATGTGATTATTAAACCACTAACCGCTCGTAGGATAACTCCAATTGTAAAACTTGTTACACCATATCCTTGTGAGGCCAAATAAACAACTGTAATATTAAAAATTAATGTTTCTACAATTTGCGGGATAACTAATTTATTAAATTCTAATCTTCTTTCCAGGAGTACCGAAGGAATCGTCTTTAAAGAAGATGCAAAAAGAGAAAAAGCAAGCGCCCAAAGCAGATATACACCATTTTGATTAAATTTATAAAAACTTTGAATTATAGGAGTAGTTAGAAAAATTATGATAAGCAGCATTAGTATCATAATTTGTTGCGAGGTAAAAATAGTTTTTAGCTCCAAGTCTGTTAATTTTTCCTTTTTTTGAATTAAAGAAGCTGCAAAACCGATATCAGAAAAATAGGCTAAAAAATTAATTACTGCTGATACTAAAAAGAATACCCCATATTGAGTAGGCTCTAAAAAAATAGTCAAAGCAACGTTAGCAAAAAACGAGGTTGCTTGAAGAAAAACCGTTCTAAAAGTTAATATGGTTGCACCGGAGGTAGCTCTCTTTTTTACATCCTCAGTTGTGAGTTCTTCTGAAGGACCCTTTTGTTCAACACTTTCTTGCATATTTAATTTATTCTTTTTCTATAATAACCAATCCATCTTTTTACATAAATAATTTGAGATAAAAGTAAAATTGAGGTCAGAACAAAAGTAACAAGAGTGATTATATTAGAAATAGACCGAATTGGTGTATCATATAATCTAGCCTCAACTATATGATTTCCTTTTCCTAAAATAATTGTCATCAAACCTAAGTTATTATTTTCATATTCCACATTTATCGGCTTACCGTCAACATCAATTCTCCAGTTAGGAAAATAATACTGCGAGAGACGGATGATCGTATGGGAGCGAGTTTCTGTTTTAAAAGTCAACCAGTTAGATCCTTCTTTAAAATCGGAAATTTTGCTGTCACCGGTTATAATTTGATATCTTACTGTTGCCAACTCTGCCGGAGGTTCTTTGGCATAAATAGGCAGGTAGTCAAAAATTGATCTTTTTATTTGTCTATCCCAATCTCGCCCACTCAATAATCTCTTATCATTTGTTTGAATGAATTTCTCCGGTCGGAAATAGGAGAAATTTAATACAACTACTAAAATAATTAGAAATCCCCATAATAGATTCTTCTTTTTGAAATTTAATGTGAATAGACTACCCGACATCAACGATATAAAAAATATTATGAGTATTAAGAAACGCCAAGGAAATTGCAAATACTTTAACGGATCAATAATCTTCCATACAAATTCTGATCTCGGATGAATCATAAACACAGAAAATAAAGTTGCCGCAGAGCAAAACGAGATTATTAAACTGAACCACCTTTTTTCATTCCATAAAGCTTTGGCAGCAATTAGCGCAAAAATCCACCCTAATAGATGTGCCCATCCAATTTGAAAAGAAATCCCGTCTTTTTCTCCTCCAGGCACTTCTCTCACTGACGCACCCCACCCCCACAATCTTTCCAAAAATAACTTCCTCAATCCTTTAAAATGTTCTGTATAGGAAAAATACCCTTCAACTGTAGTCTCAAGATGCACCAGGTTTTTTTCAAAAATTACAGGAAGTAAGTAAAATGCCGAAAGGAAGGCCGCAATCATTATTGAGCTCAAAGTAAACCATAAGAATCGTTTATTCTTTCTTTTTAAAAACAATAAAATCATCCAAATGATAGCTACTGGGAGGAAAATCATTGCTGAAAGATTATGGGAGACTATCAAACCAGCAAGAAATATTCCTAAAAGCAGAAAATGAACAATGTTTGTTTTTTCCTCTAATTTAATAAACCCCCAAAAGATTGCCGGAAAAAACATCAACGCCCACATTTCACCCATCGCACCTCTAATGTAAAAATCCAGGGCGTGATAAGGTGCGAAAGTATAAAAAATAGCAGATAAACTACCCCCCAATTTACCCCAAAGTTTTGAAGCCAGTAGATACATAAAAATATAACCTCCCAGAAAACTGACAGCAAACATAAGTTTTGCAGAAATTATCAGATTGCCAATTAATAAATAAACTAACTCGCCGAAATAATAAGGTAATGGGGCATAATAATTAAAAATTGGGTAACCATATAAACCACCCAAATCAGGCACCCAACGGCACGGTATTTGATAATCTTTTATGCATTTGTCCATTTCGTAAAGTCTGATCACTTGTACATCATCATGATGGGTAAAATACGGCGCTGCAGCAAGCGGCCAAAGTAAACTTGCTGTTAAAATAAGTCCAATAATAAACTCTGTATGTTTAATTATTTTATCCATAAAAAGATAACAACCAATGCAGAGAGCAAAGAAATCATATTTCCTATCACTCTGATAGGAGTATCCTGCAACTTAATTTCAATTTGATAATTACCCTTTGGAAGTTCAAATCTAATAAGTCCCATTTTTGAAGGAGAACTTTGGGTAACAACTGCATTATTGGCTCTCACTTCCCAACCAGGAAAATAGGTAATCGGTATCTCTATCATACTATCAGAGATAACATTAATAGAAAAATCCAACGCATTCGTTCTGCGCCCTATATGAGAAACTTTAATTACACCTTTATCTGCCCTGGGCACATCAAACCCTTCTCCGTCAACAGTTTTAACCCAAATTGGCAAATAGTCTTTAGTTAAATCAACTCCTTTATGCATCATTGCAATTTGCAAAAACTTATCAAAAAAATTAGCATCAGCATATTCTTTTGGCCTAAAATACATCACAGTTGAAGAGATGGCGGCAATTATTAAAATAAAATACAAAAACCGCAACCTATTTTTTAGATAAGGTACAATAGCGCCACCCATTAAAGAAACCGTAAAAATAGATATTCCTAAAAACCTCCAAGGAAATTGAATAAAAGCCATCAAGGAAAAAGCTTCCCATAAAAATGCTGATTTATTATGTTGTAAAAATAGAGACAATATAAAACTTATTCCCAATATTGAACATAATCCAAGAAATTTTTTATCATTTCTACGAAAGATTACCAATACAGCGACTAAGCCTAAAATCAGAAAATTTACCCACCCTAGTTGAAAAGACAAACCATCATTAGATCCCCAAACTGAAGACCCATACCCCCAAAATAAAGAAAAGAATTGTTTAAAAGCCACAAAGTGTGCTCTAAAGTTAAAATAACCCACAGTCAAATATGTAGTCTGAATAAAATCCTGTTCAAAAACAGCAGGCAATAGAAAAAAAGCAGCCAAACCAAATCCTAAGACGGATGCTAAAAATAAATGACCAACATTCCTCCATTTTTTCTCCTTTAGTATTAAATAAATCCACCATAACACCAGGAAAGGTAAGAACATTAAAGTAGTTACATTGTGTGTTAAAAATAATCCGGCTAAAGATACGGCAAGAAAGCATAATTTTTTTAAATTCACTTTCTCGATCAATATCAACGAACTATAAAAAATTAGGGGAAAAAAAATAAAAGCCCAAATTTCTGAAAGTGATCCCCTCACATACATATCAACTGCCCTATAAGGAGCATAAGTATAGAGGACAGCTGCCAATACTCCAGCCTTCCGGCCAGATAATTTATTTGCCAAAACAAACATACTAGCTGCAGATAATATGCTTGCAAGTATAAAAAGTATCTTGGCCACCCAGATAAAATTAAAGCCTAACAAGTGGATTACAGCGCCAATATAATAAGGTAGAGGTGCATAGAAATTAAAAATCGGTTCACCATATCTTAAGTCCGACGCCCATCTAACCGGAAACTGCCCTGAAGACAAGGCAGCGCTCATTTGATGTAACCTTGCTATAAAAATATAATCCTGCGTATAGAAAAATTTAGCATTAAAGTAAGGTAGCAAAGTTGGCAGTATGATCAAAATTAAAAACGCAGAAATAATTAATGATTTCTTCATAAAGTTAACTTAAGGTAATACCTGATATAAAACAGTTGCATCCGGCAGAGAGTTATCCAGGGGTCTCAGTTTAGGATATTCTTTAATCAGCACTAAATCCCTTACTTTATTTTCCAAATCCTTTTTATTACCCAGAAAGTAAGTTAAATTATCTTTGGCGGCATTTCTGATTTGTGCTGAGATGGTAGCGCTACTTCCAACTATTGATATTTTTGATTTATCCAGATAAATTTGTATGCCATCAGGTAATGTTCCAAAAAAACCTGATGTTCCCAAAACCACTTTTTGGTCTTTGCTTTTTTCTACAAGAAACTTGGCAATATCCAAAAAACCGTAGCCTGCTGTCCAGTCTTCAAAATAACCTCTTCTCTCCTCTAAGGGCAAACTGTCAGGAGGAGGGTTTTTAATTAATTGGTAGTCAAATTTTAAAGCCAAAGGTAAAATAGCAATTAAAACAATAAATACCTTAAGTGGCATTCCTTTGTAATCTTTGTTAAATAAATTATCTATTCTGACTCTTTCCAAAGCTTTATTAATCCCCAAACCTCCGAATATTAAAAGTGGAGCTACGGCGGATAAAAGGTAACGTGCGGTAAAAGTTCTTAAAAAGATCATCTGTATAATTAGCGGTATAAGCGCCCAACCTATCATAACCAAACCTAACCTGTTGAGCGAAAATAGTAAATGATATACCCCGATTCCGATTAAAATTAAAATTGGCAGTGTAAACAGTTTCGGAAACCAGTCAGCGATATCGTAAAAGTGTGGGATAAAAGGATCTAACGGTCTACCGATTAACTCCAAAGGAGAAAAAATATAATCCTGGTTTCTTGAGGAAAGCATATGAAAATTTGGGCCCAGTCTCAATAAATTGTAAACTCCAAAAGCAATAAAAACAGATATTGCCAATAATCCTACTACTCTAACAATTGGATATTTACCTTGGTTATTTTTCTTAAGCCCTACTAAAACGATAGGCAAAATCAACAAATTCATCATAGCCGGAGTTTTGGTAAGTAATGCCCCGCCTAATAAAAAACCTAGTATCATGGATAGATCCAATCTCAAACTTCTGATTAACCAAAGCGCAAAATATAGCGACCAAATACTAAAGCTTGCAAGCATTGAGTCCACCAAGGCCATTCTGTCGAAAAAAACTGTGTAGGGGATAATTACATAAAGCAAAGATGCCCAAAGGGCTGTCTTTAAACCGAATACTTTTCTTGCCAAGAAGAAAACTCCGGCCAGTGTAAAAAATCCGGAAATTATAGACAAAAATCTTCCGGCAAAAAGGGGGTCGGAGAATATTTTAAAAAGCGGTATCATCATCCACATAAACAGTGGGGTTTTACCGTCTGATAAGGGTAAGAAACGCAATGTCGGTTCGGATCTCATTACCTGTGCCCATCTGATATAAATTGCCTCATCAGCAAAAATAGGCTGCAAAGTTAAATTCGGCAATCTTAAAATAAAGTAGCCGGCAATAATTAAAACTAGCAGAAGAATTTCTATCTTATGAGTTTTGATAAGCTTCACCTTACTATTGTACTTCCCCTATATCTTTGAGGCAAGAAGGGTAAGGTTACAGTAAATATCTTCCGGAGAAATCGTTTAGTCTGATACGAACCATGTCATAAATGGCTGCTAAGGCATCTTTGACCACTTGTACTCTTTCTGTATCAACATAATTCCATTCCACCTCTACTTCGGAGATACTAAAACCATACTTTTTGGCCAAATACAAAAGTTCCACATCAAACCCGGCATTAACTGCCCCACCTCTAAAGTGTAATATTCCCCACTCTTTGTGGATTTTCGGAATAATCTTTTTAACAGCTCTCTGATTAAAGGCTTTAAATCCACACTGCGTATCGGCAAAAGGCAAGCCTAGGATAATTCCGCGCAAAACTGAAAAACCCCAAGCCGCTAACTTCCTTATTAACGGAGCTCCCCTTCTGCCTTGCCTGGAGCCGATTACAATATCAAAACCTGCCTCAAATTTTGGCAAAAATTTATCCAGTTGATTGATCGGGGTTGCCTGGTCCATATCCGTAAATAAAACAATTTGGCCTGTGGCAGCCAACATTCCAGTCATCACGGCAATGGCCTTACCTCCATGAAAACTTTCAATTAACTTAAATTCTTTGTATTTGGAAATATATTTTTTTATTATCTCTTTTGTGGAATCAGTTGATCCATCATCAACGACTAAAACTTCATGTTCAAATCTATTTTTTTTCAAATAATCCCTAACTTGATCTAAAACTCCCTTTTTCAAATTTTTCTCTTCATTATATGCCGGTATGACTACTGATATTTTCATGGTTTACCACTAGGGTTAGAAATTAACCTATAGATTTTAACACCCTTAAAGTCCTCCATCCAATCAATCCTTGACCAACCAAAAGCTGCCACTTCATACTTGGCGTTATGAGTTGGATCACAAATCGGGTCTTCGCAAACCACAAACAATTGCCCGGTTTTATCAACTGGTAACTGTTTTGGTTTATATCCGTATATATCCAAATAGAATTGATAAGCCAAATCATAGTTGCTTTTAGCTATCAAGGCAAAATTGAAATCCTTATTCTCTGATTTACGTATAATGAAGTTGGCTACAGCTTGAGTCCTTTCTAGCTGATTATTGGGAGGATACTTAAGCGGATTTTTATCTAAGTTGACAATGGTTAACACAACTAGCAACAATGCTAAAACAAGCTTTAATATTAAACCCCAAAGCCGATTCTTAAGATGGAAAATAAATTGAACAGTCCAGCCTAATAAAAGAAAAGGGGCAGGGTTAACAAAACCTAAATAATGGTCATAAATAGATTGCTGATAAAGCGACAGTCCTAACATACCTATTAGCAACCAAACTGTTAACGTAGTAAACGGCCAAGAGGTTTCCTTTTTAAGGTTTTTTATTAACCACCCAAGAGGGAAAATTGTCAATATAGAAAGAGCATAAACTAAAATTGTATTTTCCCCCGCTATATATCTACCTATTAATTTATGGGTGAAAATAGGGATAGATTTCAAAACAGCTAAAAAGGCATTAGGTTGAATCGCCTCTTTATTTGCAAAAAGTTCCGTAATGGCCCGGTAATTTAAAAAATTATACCTAAGATCAAACCAGACAAGCGGCGACATAATCAGCAAAAATGAAAGGATGCCAAGTAGTGTCCCTGACCACAAATTTTTAACGGTTCTGCCTTTGGAATACAATATTGTCTCCAGTATCCACAAGACCCCAAACACAGGTATTAAAATCAAGGCCAGATAATGCATTTGCAAAGCTGCTGCCATTGCTATTCCGGTTAAAATAAACCAGGAAAAATTGGCGCTTGTATGAACTTTATAAACGCCAAAAATTCCCAGCAAAGCAAAAAAAGGAGCTGGATTAGGATTCCAGGAAGAACGGGAATAAATTATAGTGACTGGAGAAATTGTATAAAGGAAAGAAGCTGTTAAAGCAGCTATCCTACCAAACCAGTTTTTGCCCAAAATATAAATCAAAATTATTGTCAATACTCCAATCAAAACATTCATTCCGGCTGCAGCTACCGGGTTTAACCAAAAAATGACCATTGGGATAGCCATCATGTAATAATAAAGGGGACCCAGATAAATATTGCCAATGGAAGTAGGCGGTCCAATTAAAGGTAGGTCGAAGGCAGTCAACATATTCTTCACCACAATTGCATCCCTCCCTTCGTCTCCTAAAAAAGTCATGTAATTTTCCAGTCTATAAAAACGCAAAACAGAGGCTAGACCTAATATCAAAAGCAATAAGATAAATAGTTTTTTTTCATCTTTTAACTTCCACCATAATCTAATTAAATCTAAATAAGATTTAAGAATCACCTTAATATTTGCTCCTGTAGATTTACCTTTTAATCTGGGAAAATGATCTACCCCAACTTGTTCGATAATAAAACCTGCCTTTTTGGTTTTTATTGCCAGCTCGGCATTAATCATTGCCCCTCTTTGTGATTCCAGATGAGGGATTTTTTCCAGCGCTTTTCTTTTGATCATCTTAAAACCGCAGTCAACATCTTTCAAAGTCAACCCAAAAAAGGTCCAAAGAGTTAGTGTCCAACCTTTGGCAAATAATATCCTATGGATGGGATCTTGCCTTTTAATCCTGTAGCCGATAATTAAATCTACTCCATCCAGTTTTTCTAAAAAACGGGTAACTTGAGCAAAATCAAACTGACCGTCACCGTCTGTGTAGACAATGGTATCGTATCTGGAGTTGTATAAACCGGATTTTAGAGCTTCTCCATAACCTAAATTTTTAGGATGATGAATAACTCGGATACGCCTGTTTCCCTTTGTCAAACGATTAGCTACTACTCCTGTGTTGTCCGAAGAACCATCATTGACGATAATTATTTCATAATTGATATTTAATTTTTCTAAAACCCTAGTGGCTTTTTGGACAGTATTTTCTATATTGCCCTCTTCATTAACACAGGGAAAAAATACTGATAAGTCTTTAACCATCATTTCCTAAATTCTTTCTTGTAAATTAGTGTAGCATACCCTTTTTCTATCTGCTATGATCAAAGAATGAGTAGGCAAATCAGGGATTTTTTTATCTTGGCATTGCTCACTTTAGGAGTTACACTATTAGTTTGGTTACCGCATCTTTTATCCGTTCAAGATTTTTGGGGGCTTAACTTTAGTCAGGGTTTTAGCACAATTTATAGAAATTTTGACGGATTGGAATATGTTATCATTGCCAAAACTTTTTATAACGTGCAGGCAATTACCGACTTACACCAATCCTTGCCTGCCGCTTACTTTGCTTCACATTTCCCAGGTTTTTCTATTTTAATTGCTCTTTTTGCCCCATTTTTGGGATATTTAAAATCAATGCTGTTTGTCTCAGTTTTATCTACTATCCTATCAGTCTGGGCTTTTTATGCTTTGCTTCAAGACTTTAATTTAAGCGATCATCCGCTTTTTCTATCATCTTTGTTTTTGATACTGCCGGCCCGTTGGTTAATTGTCCATAGCGTCGGTTCTTCCGAACCAACCTTTATATTATTTATAATTTTAACTGTTTACTTTTTTATGAAATTTGAACAAAGTTTCAAATTACCGTATATTTTTTTGGCAGGAGTTTTTGGATTTTTGGCCCAAATCACCAGACCCCCCGCTATCTTACTGTTTTTCGCCTTACTCTTATATGTTTTAGGAAAATTAATTATCAAAAGAACATCTATCCCGATTACTCAAATCATTAGTACAATCATTCCATTACTGCTGATACCCACCGGGTTACTGCTAATCTTTTATTGGTACTCTATCTCTTATCAAGATTTCTTTGCTTATTTTCATAGCGGAGACAATATTCATTTGACTTTTCCGCCTTTCCAGGTTTTTAATAAGTATCAATTTTGGGTAGGGGATATCTGGCTGGAAGATATAGTTTATATATTTATATTAGGATTTTTAGGAGGGGTTTATTTGCTCAAGAAAAAACTTTACCCGCTGGCCTACTTTGTCTTAACTTACCTTGCTGCCTCCACCTTGATTGCCCATCGGGATATCAGCCGCTATGTTTTACCGATAACTCCTTTTGTGTTAATTGCTTTTGAAAAAGTCTTAACAAGCCGTGAATTTAGGATTATTTTACCGATTATTGCTTTGGCAATTTATCTATATGCTCAAAATTTCTTGCTGCTTAATACTGCCCCTATTGCCAACCTTAACTCCTTTAAGTGATTGAAAATTAGTCTTCTTGACGACGCCAGGTGACAAAGTGATTTACTAAAAAATTCCAAATCATCACGGGAGGAATGGTAGCAAAGAAGTAAAAGTTATTGAAAGCAACTGGTCTACCGAATACATTAACAAATCCATCTCCATAACTCAGATGCAAAAACTTCACAATCAAAACACCAATTATTAATCCTCCAAGGCTTACAATATTAAATATACCCATTTTTTGCCAAATATTTGTTTTTGCTTTACGGTATCTGAAAGTCCAAAAATTATTCAGTAAAAAATTATTTATAATTGCTATCTCTGTAGAAAAAGTTTTTGAAGTCGCAGGAGGTACTCCGAAGAAATTAATAAAAATTTTGTAAAAAAGAAAATCTACCATTGTTCCAACAAAACCTACCAAGCCAAATTTAACTAATGTCTTAGCCCTTCTTGTTATCCTAAAGAAAGGCAAATTTACTCCCCAATTATGTAATCTGGCGTCCAGACAATAAGTAATAATGTCGTAGGTATAGTTGAATACCTTATTTTTTGAGTATCCCTCTAATCTATTTTTAAAAACTAAGGGTACTTCTTTATATTTTGCTCCTGCTAAAATTGCCTCATGCAGAAAAGCCGGCTGGACAATAAAAGTCTGTTCTCTCCAAGGCAACCTGACAAGATTAAGTCTTTTAAAAAGGTCCGGAGTAAAAGCTCTGGCAGAATTTGTTACTTCTTTAATATCCCATGGTCCAACAATAAGGCGATAAAATAAGGATGCGCCATAAGTAAAAAGTTTTCTTATAAAAGATAATTGGTTTTTACCTCCGCTGACAAATCTTGAACCAATTACCAGATTATAACCCTCCTCTTCTACAGCTTTAATAAGACGGACTAAAACATCCGGTACAACTTGTCCGTCTGCATCAAGTTGCGCTAAAATATCGGGATGTAGTTTTTCTAAAGCAAATTCATGCCCTTTAATTAGTCCCACACCTAAACCCGGTTCTGCCTGTATAAAATGGATGCGCTTATTTTTTTTTGCCATGGTTTTAACTATTTTTTCAGTGTTATCCGAAGAACGAATATCATCTGCCACAATAATATCAATCTCCCAGCCGGGAAGATTTTTTTGTTGAACCAGTACTTTCTCTATTGTTTGAGTTATATTTGCTTGCTCATTATATGTAGGAAGAACAACACTTACCCTTTTCATATATTTAACGAGTAGCGGAAAACTTTGCCATATCCGAGTGGATCATAATCCTAACTAAATCCTTAAAGTTGGTCTTAGGCTGCCAGCCTAAAATCTTTCTGGCCTTTGAATAATCACCGTTTAGGGGACCTGTATAAACAGGCGGGACGAACTTAGGGTCTGTCACAATATAGTCTTTATAATCCAGTCCTGCTACAGCAAATGCTTCTTTGCAAAAGTCTTCAACTGTATGAACCTCTCCTGTAGCAATAACAAACTCATCTGCTTTTTCCTGTTGTAAGATTAACCACATTGCTTCTACATAATCGGGTGCATACCCCCAATCCCTCTCCGCTTTCAAATAACCAATTTTTACCTTCCCGTTTTGAACTATCGGTTCACCAAATTCATTAAGAGGTATTCCTTCTCGCTTGTTATTTTTGATACAGGCTACTGCAACCGAAATTTTGCGGGTGATGAAATTAATACCCCGTCTTGGACTCTCATGGTTAAATAATATGCCGGCTGATATAAACTGCGGATTATTCTTGTACCTTCTGGCAATTGACGCCATGTGGTGAGCATAAGCTTTTGCTGCTGCATAAGGATTAGCCGGAACCAGAGGTGTTCTTTCATTTTGCGGTTCCTGCTGAGGTTCACCAAACATTTCCGAAGTAGATGCCTGATAAATCTTGGCATGAGGAACAACTTGACCTGCCCTTTCGAATACCTGGACTGCCCCAACACCGGTTATCATCATCGTCCCAATCGGATCGTAAAAAGAAGCTAAAGGGGAAGATTGTGCAGCTAAATTATAAATTTCATCCGGCTTAAAGTCTAATAAAGCAAGTGCTATAGATTCAGGCCAGTTTAAATCACCGTAATATATTTTTATCTCATGTTTTAAATGCTCAATGTTGTTTGGCTCATTGGCAGCCGTGCGTCTGACAAATCCAGCCACTTCATAACCCTTATCAAGCAAAAGCTCGGTCAGATAAGAACCGTCTTGTCCTGAAATTCCAGTTATAAAAGCTTTTTTACCATTGGCCATACTTGGGTTACTATATCTAATTATGTACAGACGAGTCAACAAGCTGTTTAAAAATTACTAAATCTTCCTCAATAGTATGTAAAATCTGATCCCCAAATTCTTTTTCAAACTTGGCCGGGTTTAACCAGGAATATTGCAAGAGTTTCGCTTTTTTATTTTGGTTGTACTGCTCAAAACTAATGGGACTAATTAAAGAATAATCAGGATGAAAAACTTCAGCTATGGTTTTTGCAAACTCTAAAGATGTCACGCTATCTTTGCTGCTTACATGATATAAACCCAAACTATTTGTTTCGATTAAAGTTTTTAAAGCGTTTGCTATATTATCAACCAGGGTTGGAGTAACTCTTTGATCTTCAATTGCTTTTATAGCATTTCCTTTTTTAAGTTGAGTTAAGAAAAATCTGACTACATCAGATTTCAATTCATAAAAAGGTGAGTAAGGCATAGATATTCTAACTATGGTGGATTTACATCCGCTCTCCAAGACGAATTCTTCACCAAATAATTTAGTCGCTCCATACCAATTTTTAGGATTTGGTACGTCTTCTTCTGTGTAAGGGCTTTCGGATTTCATCCCATCAAAAACATATTCTGTGGAGATATGAATTAAATGTTTATTTAACTCCTGACAAACATCCGCCACATTTTTTGCTCCAATCGCATTAACTTGAAAACAAATACCATCTTTATCCCCTGATTCTCCTTCTGATTTTTCTACATCAGTAATAGCTGCAAAATTGATCAAAACTTCTGCTTCAGAAGCTTGAACAAATTTTGAAAGTGCCGGCTTTTCTAGAATATCAACTTCGGATACAGAAGGGGATTCTATATCAAAATTATCTTTTTGTAACTTTTTAAATCTTGTTCCCACTAAACCGCCGCCGCCAAAAAGTACAACCTTCATGAAAATTTCTCCGGAAATAGTGCTCTTAATTTAGGGTTACTTTTATCTTTGTCAGAAACTATCGGATCCTTAATTGGCCAATCAATTTTCAAATCCGGATCGTTCCAAATAACTGACCTTTTAGTTTGACCGGGGTCAAAAACACTACTGACCGCGTAATGATAAAGAGCTCCATCTTCTCCTACTACTTCCATGGAATTGGCTAAACCAGGAGAAATCACTAAAGTTTTTCTAGGAGTTGCAATCTTCTGATTATCAAATAAAAAAAACTCAACTTTGGCAAAAGTTGGCGAATCAACCCTTATATCCGCAATGGCTACAAAAATTTTACCTGAAAGGGGAGTGATTAATTTATACTGTGGTTCGGCATGCAGTCCCCTTAGTGTCTTTGGCAGATTATAAGTAAAACTGCTCTGTTTAATTACCAGATCGTTTATTCCTAAAGCTTTAACAATATCGTCTACTCTGTAAACTTCTTGATACCAACCCCGCGCGTCCCGATATAATTTTTTTTCAAAAATTAGTAAACCCTTAATGCCGGTTTCAATTATTGTTATATCATCACTGCTAAATCCGTCCATTTACCTATCATATCCTTTTTGGGCAGTTCTATCTATATTCGGTCTTCCCTCTTTTAAGGGCTTCCACCACCACTCATTTTCTTTATACCAGTCAATAGTTTTCGGAAGCCAAATATCAATATCGTGCTTCTTTTCCCATCCTAAGGCTCTCAGTTTGGAGCCATCATTAGCATAACGGAAATCGTGTCCCAGCCTATGCCCAACATACTCAATCATGGACTCATCCATCCCTAAGTAGCGTAAGATGACTCTGGCTATTTCCAGATTGGTTCTCTCTTCTCCCTGAATTAAGTATGTTTCCCCTAAAATACCTTTTTGTAAAACAAAATCTATAGCGGAAGTATGGTCTTCAACATGCAACCACTCCCTGATATTTTCCCCTTTCCCCATTAAAGGCACCTTTTTACCCTCTAGGAGGTTTGTACTAAATCTGGGAACTAATTTCTCCGGGTCCTGATAAGGACCATAATTATTAGCACAATTACTAATTGTAATGGGTAAACCATAGGTTTCAAAATATGCTCTCACTAAATGATCTGACCCTGCCTTAGATGCAGAGTATGGTGTACGTGGACTGTAAGGCGTATTCTCTGTGAAAGGTGAATCATTTGGCCCAAGTTCTCCGTAGACTTCGTCCGTGCTTATTTGATGGAATCTTTTCACCTTAGCGTCCAAAGCTGCATTCAGTAGTGTTGCCGTACCTAAAACATTGGTTTTAACAAACATCAGGGGATCCAGTATTGACCTATCAACATGTGATTCTGCGGCAAAATTTACTGCCACATCAACACCCTCCATGGCTCGTTTGACAACTTGCGCATCCGTAATATCCCCTTTAATAAAAGAATAATTGGAGTTTTCTGCTATAACTTTAAGGCTTTCCAGATGTCCCGCATAAGTTAAAGCATCAAGATTAATTATCTGGTCATCAGAATGATTTACTAACCAGTAGTGTATAAAATTGGAACCGATAAATCCGGCCCCGCCTGTAACCAGTATTCTCATATCTGTATCTTACACTTTTCTCCTACAAAAAGTGACGTTGTAGCCCCTTTACCATTTTTTCCAATCACTTCAGAATCCGTTCCAATTAAACTACTATCCACAGGATGCTCTTTTACATCCAAAATCTTCACTCCGGACATTAAAACACTATTTTTTACTATACTACCAGCTATTTCGCAATTATCAGCAACAGAAGTTAACGGTCCAACTCCCGAATCAGTAATTGTAACATTATCACCAATAATAACCGGTCCAACAACTTTAGAATTTACAATAATACAATTTCTACCAATAGAAGCTTTACCTTCAATTTTAGATGAAGATTCCACTTCACTTTCTACCACTGGCTCCAAGTTATTTTCCAAAAGATACTGGTTGGCCAAAATCCAATCATCAAATTTTCCAGGATCCAACCACTTACCTTTATATTCCAAAACATCAACCCTAAACTGATGATCAATCATCCACTGGAATGCAGCCGGGATTTCATATTCCCCCCGCTCTGAAGGCTTTATGACATCCTCCCCTTTAAAGCATTTAAAAAAAATGCTGTCTGCCAGATAAAGCCCTGGAATAGCAAAATCATGGGGTGGGTTTTCCGGCTTTTCTACATATTTTAATAGTCTGCCCTGATCGTCAAAATATGGTACTCCAAGTCTTCTATTTTCCTTATGGTGAACCATAGTTACCAAACCGTTGGGCTTTTTGGATAAAAAATAATCAACAACCTCTTTAATACCATCAACAAAAATATTGTCCCCTAAATGGAATACGAAGGGTGACCCATCTAAAAATTCCTCACATACTTGAACAATATTAGCCAAACCAATAGGTTTTTCCTGTAAAACATAGGTGAAATTAATTCCCCATCTTGAACCGTCACCTAATATACTTTTTACTTCTTCCAAACCCTCCGGGTTATAAGTGATGGCAATTTCTTTAATGCCGGCATTTGCCACGGTTTCAAGAGGATAGAAAATTAAAGGCTTATTGGCAACCGGGATAAAGTGTTTATTGGTGGAAAATGTCAGCGGCCTCATCCTGGTACCGCGTCCGCCTGTTGGTATGATTGCTTTCAAAGTAACACCCCCATTAAAAGTATTATTGACAAAAGGGCCGTTAAAACATACTCCATATAAATAGAAAAAGTCAAACTCTTGTCAATCTTATGATAAGCAAACGCCCAAAGCAGATAAATTAAAGAGGCAAAAATGACTATATAAAGTGGCGACAATTTAATCATAATATAGCTCCAGGACTTGAAGTAAACAGGGAAGCTGCGGAGATGGATAAAATTGACATATGAGCTATATGATGCGAACTAATCCTGAGCACTCCCCTTCTATACAAGACTAAAAGGTCCAAAGCAAGAAGCGCTCCTATAAATAGGGTTAGACTTATCCCTAAACTTTTTGTGAATATAAATGGATCTATAATAGATTTGGCAGGCGCAATCCTGGCTTCTGAACCTGCCACCAACTCTGGTTTATTTATAAGATCACGGGTGGGCACGGCTATTTGTTTGCCTTGTATTGATACAGCCGGTGTACTAGCCAAAATTTCTGTGGTACCAAACTCCTGCACTACTAAAGTAGTTTTCTGCCCGTTTAATACCCCTTCTACCACAGCTATCCCAATATCTTTGTATTTATTATTTAACAAATTATCTTTGTGTGTTTGAGAAGCCATCCAAGCAGACACCACCTCGTCCGATGAGTAAAAGTTTTTGGCTAAATTTTCCCCGGCATAAGTAAACTTGTATCCGGAACCCAATATAAAATCCCAGGGGGATTTCCCGGAAGGGGCAAAATGAGCCCAATAATTTTCAGCAAACATATTTTCCCCTTTTAATTTGGCAGCTTTATCTAAAGCCTCATTTTCTACTAAAGGCGGCAAGCCAGCCTTTTGTCTTTCTTGATTAGTTAATTCAATTAGTCTTTTCTGATCAATGTTGCCGTTTATCCCCAAGACGCCGGGCTTGGCAAAACCTACAATAGAAAAACCTACCTGTAAAAGAATAAAAAAGAGGACATAAATTAAAATCGCTTCCCAGGAAAGCAAATGAGCTTTTTTGTGTGTATCTTTGTGAGGAAAAAACCAATGTTGCCAATTCTTCATGTCTTGTCATTGCGAGAAGCGAAGCCAAGTCAGACTTGGCGAAGCGACGTGGCAATCTCTAGATTAATCTTGAGATCCTTCGCCATGCTCAGGATGACAAATTTAGTATAGCATTAGTACGAAAGATTTGTCTCCATCTTTTTCCCATTAACAGGTATCCTCAGCGAAAAACCCAAAGCATTAGCCACAGACACCCCTACTCTAAGACCGGTAAAAGAACCTGGCCCTGTTTCTATCTCTATGGCCTCCAATATTCCCCAATTCTGAACGTCCACCCCCGGAGTGACCATTCGAATCAGTTTATCGATTAAAGGTAGTAATACTTGTGATCCATACTCATTTTCCTCACTCAATCTTTTAACCACCCTACCATTATCTTTAAGTGAAACCCTAACTACCTTTTGATCTTTAGTATCAAGATGCAATATCATAATCAGCCATATGCCTAAGATATTAAATTAAACCCTAAGGTTTGGCAACCGGAAAATTCAAATACTCTAAACCAATCATTACTTGGACGAATAGGATATAATTTCTTCATGGAAGAAATACAGACTAAATTAAAAGATTTAAAGGAAAAATTTGACAAAATATCCCAGGCCATTGATCGGGATAAACTGCATACGGAAATTAGGGAGCTTGAGGCCCAGGCCTTAAAAGAAGGTTTTTGGAATAATCCCCAGGAGTCTTCAGTCATCAGCCGTCAGCTGTCAGACAAACAAAAAACATTAACCGCCATGGAAGAATTGGAATCAAGAATCAGTAATGCTCTGGAAATATCCGCTGAATCCTCCATGTTGGATGACTTAAAAAAAGAGATTGAGGAACTGGAACAGATCGTAGATAAACTAGAATTAAAGTTATTCTTATCCAATCCCCATGATGAGTCAGAAGCAATTTTATCGGTTCACTCAGGTACAGGCGGAGTCGAAGCAATGGATTGGTGTGCCATGTTGGTCAGAATGTATCAACGGTATTTTGAAAAAATGAACTGGGAATATGAAATAACTGATGAGTATCCGGGCGAGGAAGCAGGTTTTAAAACAGTCTCAATGATAGTACATGAGCCTTACTCGTATGGTTATCTAAAAGGAGAGATGGGTACTCATAGATTAGTCAGGCAATCCCCTTTCAATGCTGATAATTTACGCCAAACTTCTTTTGCTTTAGTGGAAGTTTTACCTGTTATTGATAATCCGGCTGAAGTAGCAATAAACGAAGTTGAAATAGAATTTGAGGCCTTCAGATCAGGCGGGGCAGGAGGACAAAATGTTAATAAAGTCTCAACAGCTGTCAGATTAAAGCATATTCCAACAGGAATTGTAGTTACCTGCCAGACAGAAAGATCCCAACTGCAAAACAGGGAAAATGCCCTCGCCCT
>Ga0209343_10000293_pt1 | contig 69404 bp, 51 predicted proteins | sample RifCSPlowO2_02_FD_184026 | JGI IMG/M metagenome (GOLD analysis project Ga0209343, IMG submission 184026) | Groundwater microbial communities from Rifle, Colorado - Rifle CSP2_plank lowO2_0.2 (SPAdes) (version 2) | ecosystem: Environmental > Aquatic > Deep subsurface > Groundwater | place...
TGGATCTGGAGCACGAGGACGTGGACAGCGTCAGCGGCCTCGTCCTGACGCTGCTCGGGCGTCCGGCGGTCGTGGGAGACACCGTGCGGTACGAGCGCCTGCAATTCGAGGTGACGGCGGTGAAGGGGCACGGCGTCGAGGAATGCGCCGTGTCTCTCGTGGAGTAGCTGTCGTCGCCTTCCTCCGAAGGCTCTAACCAGCCGGCAGACCGGCTTCTCGGCGCCCATCCTGCTGCACCGGCTTCACGACGACGGTGGCCAGCAGGTAACCGTGCCTCCGCACGGCAGGGACGTGGCGATCGAGGAACACGAAGGGGCGCACCAGCGCACCAGTCATCCACGAGAGCGGCCGGCACCACGAGTGGCACGCAAGGTCGAGCATCCTGAGCCAGCCGGGGATGAACAGGATCGCCGTCTCGGCGACCACGTCAAGGCCGGTCCGTTCGAGCATCCGCCGGAGCGCGCGGCGCGAGTACGACTTCTCGTACCCGTACCCGTAGAGTCCGACCGCCTGCAGCGCGGCAGCGAACAAGGGCCTGAGAAACGGATCGTGCCGATTCGGCACGCCGACGATCGCGCGCCCGCCTGGTTTGAGCACACGAGCGATCTCCTCAACGGCGCGCTCGGTTTCGTCGAAGTGCTCGATGGTTCCCATCGAATAGATCGCGTCGAAGCTCGCGTCGCGAAAGGGCAGCGAGCGGACGTCGGCGACCGCACCGCGAAGCACGGCGGTCTCGCGGCGGAACGACTCACGCGCCCGAATCGCGGTGGGTTCGGAGATGTCGATCCCGTACGCGCCGGCGCCCTGGCGGGCGGCCCACGCGAGAATGCGTGTGTTCTTGGCTTCGTCCCAGAGATCGGTCTTGAGAATCCTCAGCCCCTCGAGCGGGGGGAAGTGCTCGGCGAACAGACGCCGTTCGTTGTCCGAGTAATACCGCGTGGAAGCGGCTCCCGCGAGATCGGGAAAGCGCTCGCCGACCCCGGCCCAGAAGTCCCGGTAGTCGGACCAACCCGTCACGGCTGCTCACGCGTTCGGGCAACGTAGATCACCGCGGCGAAGATCAGCACCGGGCCCGCGACCGCCCAGCCGCGGACGTCTCGCACGTGCGCCGTCAGGCCGAAGTCGCTGGCGAGCGCGTGCAGCGCGAGCAATCCGGCCGCCTGCGTGACCCCGAGAACCGCGACCCCGGCGACGAAGCGCGTCCACCCGACAGCGACGAAGGCCGCGGCCCAAAGCGCGAAATAGAGGCCGGTCTGGAACGCGGGCAGGAACGCGATCGCTCCCTGTGGATCGGCAAGCGGCGCGCCGGCCAGATAGGTGACCTCGCGCGCGAACAACGGACCGAACGCCTGGACGACCAGCACGCCGGCGATGACGCCGACAAGCGCGTGTCCGAGCGCCGTCCGGCGGCCGTGTCGCCACAGCGCGGCGAGAAACACAACGACCGCACCGAGCAGCAGTTGATAGAACGCGTGAACGAAGAACAGCGGCGAGCCCACCGCATCGGGCAGGGCGACCACCAGAAGCCGGACGATGCCCAGGGCGATGAAGAGCGGCAGCGTGGCGAGGACACCCAGGATGCGCCACCGCCATGTCGTCGAGCAGGCACAGATGGCAGCCAGGTAGAGCGGGATCAGAGGGGTGGCAATGCACTCCTGCGTGACCATGAAACTGCCGCGCGCCGTCCGGAGCACATTGCCGGCGGCGTGCGCGCTGATACCGACGGCGCCGAGCGCCGCCGCCGCCGCGCGTGCGATGACGCCGGCCACCGCGAGTACGCCGGCGCTCTCGAGATAGAGCGGCGCGGCACCCAGAAACAGGAGCAGAAAGGCAGCCGAGAGCACGACGAACCGTCTCGACACGTGCGGACGCCAGGCGGGAGCAGGCTCGCGAAGGGTGACCTCGTGTACGTCCAGCGCCCGCGGCCGATCCACGCGCCGCATCCATGCGAACGCGTATCCGGCGATCGCGAGCGTGAGCACGGCGGGCCACACGTAGACGTGCAGCGCGTGGAACCACGCCGGGGACGCGGCCACGCGGCCAAGCGTGCCGATCCGCAGGGTGTTGAGGCCGAGGATCAGGCCGGCGCCGCCAGCGGCGCCGGCCAGACGCGACCGCCACTTCACCGGGTAGGCGAGGATGACCCCGAGGCACAGCGCCAACGCGTCGGCCCCGCTGCAGGCAAGCGTGACCTCCACGGGCAAGGTCGGCGCGCCGAACAGGCCCACCGCAAGCCCGCCCTGCACGCGGGTGAGCGGCAGCACCGCGTGCGCTTCGATCCAATTCAGGCGGAGCAGCCCAAAGATGCCGAGACTCCACGCCGCGGCCCGGAGCGCGAACCTGGGAGCGTCAGTCAGACGGCGGGGTGTGTCCGTCAGCACGAGGGATCTCCTGGACCGACACGGCGGCAGCGCCGAACGACCGGCCGAGATCCGCGATGGCCGTCAGACTCTTGAGCCTGGTCGAGCACGAGAAGATGTCGATGTTCACGGTACCGGTCTCGGGCCAGGTGTGAAGGACCGCGTGCGATTCGGCCAGGATCAGGACACACGTCAGGCCCGCGCCAGGAAAGTGGTGGGACACCGCCTCCACGACCGTCGCGCCGGCGCGCTTCAGGGCATCGACGAAGGCCGCTGTGACGGCCTCCGGGGTCAGCGCGGATATCGCTGTACACCCCTTGAGATCGACTGAGTACAGCACGGGCTGTTCGTGAAGGACCATACCTGGTTTGCAACGGTACCGCACGGGAGATATCGGGAATGTCCAATATTGAACAGCTCCGTTCCCCTCCGGAAGATAGAGTCCGGCAGTAGGCCTGTAAAGGCAAAAGGGAGATGGAGATGAAGCTCAACTGTTTACGCTTGGTGGCAGGTGCGGGACTTGCCGGGCTTCTTTGCTGGGCCTCGCCGGCATCGGCGCAGGTGTCCCCCAGTCTTGGATCCGCCGACTCCTACTCGATCCTGGCCGGTTCACAGGTGACCAATGCCGGCGCGACCACCATTAGTGGAGATGTGGGTATAAGCCCCGGCATCGGTGCGTCACCGCATTTCACCGGCTTTGGCACGGTGGTGCTCGGAGGCACGATGCACGACGCCGATACCGCCGCGGCGAACGCTCAGGGGGACAAGAATACTGCCTACGGCGCGCTCGACCAGGGTTGCACCTTTTCCTATTCGGGGACCAAAGAACTGGCCGGCACCACCCTTCTGCCCGGCGTCCACTGCGCGACCTCGTTTCATTTGACCACTGGAACACTCACGCTCAGCGGTACCGCCTCCGATACCTGGATTTTCAAGTCAGCGAGCGATCTGGTTGTGACCGGCGGTGCCGCCGCCAAAGTTGTCAGCCCGTCCTGCAACGTCTGGTGGCGCGTCGTGAGCTCTGCGTCGCTCGATGCGGGCAGTTCGTTGACAGGAAACATTCTCGCGGACACGAGCATCACCCTGGCTGCCGGCGCAAGCCTGAGCGGACGAGCGCTTGCGCGAACGGCTGAAGTGACACTGAGCAGCAACACCATCAGCGCGTGCACGGTTCCCGTTCCCGCGCTCTCAGAATGGGCGTTCATCATGCTGGCGGTGCTGCTGACCGCTGCGGGCGTCGTCGCGGTGCGCAGCCGTCGCTGGGCATAGCGCCGCGCCCTTTTCGTCTGCGGCGACGCTCGAATTGGCCGGCCTCTTCCGCACACCGCCGCGCGCGCGCGAGTCCAGCCGCGCGGCCATCACGGCGAGAAGAAACCAGTAGTGCCGGCAGTTGAGCAGGTCGGTCGAGATCGCTTCGATGAGAAACGCCGCGCCGACGCCGGCATAGGCGGCCGCTTCCCACCGCAGGCGCGCCGAGTCGGCCGGCAGGCGGTTGATGGTCATTCCCGCCGCCACCAGGATCAACAGGAGAGCCGCGAGTCCAGCCGCGCCGCGTTCGGCCGCGGTCCCCAGGTAGGTTGAGTGCGGCGTGATAATCCAGATCGTCCCCGGAAACCGTCCCTCGCGCTGCAGCCGCGACGTGAATGCGGGCTGGCCGGCCGGCCCCACGCCTGCCGGCCATGCGCGTCTGATCGCCTGAAGACTCGCTTCGATGTTGAAGAGGTACGTGGTCGGCATCACGACCCAGGCTTCGTGGCGCCACCGAAACGACGCCAGCGGACGGCCGCCGACCAGTTGTGCCGTGGTCATAGCCGGCACCGCGGCTTGGCGCAGCACCATCACGTGCGATCCCAGCACGAACGTCAAGGCCACGATCGACCAGATTGCGGCAGCCATCCAGACGCGCGCGCGTAAACGCCGCGATCGTTGTCCCTGTCCGTCCAGTGCTGCGGACGCCCACATCACGCTCAGCGCCGCCACAAGGCACATCGCGGTCTTCGAGAAGGTCGCCCCGAGGCCCAGCACCAGCAAGAGGATCAGCGCGCGATCGCGGCGCCTCCACCCCTCTGTCGCCCTGCGCGCGACGAACAGGGGAATCGCCATGAGGAGAATGCTGGCGAGCATTTGCGGGCCAGCCGTGAAGGCCTGCGCCCGCGCGGCGTGCCCGAGGTAAGGGACGGGTGTCAGCGCGGCAGTCGCAAGCCGGTTGGCGAATCCCGCGGATGATGCGAGGCTGCCGGCGATCCCGAGCGCCGCCGCGAGGGCGGCCGAATACGCGAACCAGTCGCCAAAACGGTCGAGGAGCCGCGGCGACGCCGTGACGCGCACCGCGAGATAGAGACCCACCAGATACGCCGCACTCAGCGTGTCGAGGAGCCCGTCCCGGCTGCGCGGCTCGCTCGACCAGGCGAACGCCAGCATGCTCGTCGCGAGCCACGCGGCCGCCGCGGCGTCCAGGATGGCGAACCGCCAGCCGAAACCCCGCCGCATCCACAACAGAGCTGAGGCCGCGGCAAGTCCCAGGAAGACGACGTCGGGAGGCTGGAGTTTGAGGCCCAGCCCTGGCAGGACCCAGACACGGTGGAAGGGAAGGGCCAGCAGGTACGTGGCCCAGAGCGTCGCGACCGCTACGGAGGCGTTGTCCCGATCAGCCGACCGTGTCGACAATCCACTCATCGCCACCGCATGGGTTCAGAACCTGATGGCACAGAGCACACCGCGGCGATCGCGGCTCACCACCGGCGCCACGGCGATGCTGCGCTTCGCTGGGGCCCCCTTCTTCATGACGGTGATGTCCCCTTTGACGAGCGCGTCGATGCCCACGCCAAGGCCGGCGCCGATCCCGGTCCAGATCGCGAGGCCCGTCGCGCAGTCATAGCACTCGCCGCCGCCATACTTGGCCCACACGACTCCGAAGATGGTCAGCGGAACGGCCGCACCGATTACCGCCCCGTTCCAGAGCGGCCCCATGCGCCGCGCCTTGACTTCGACGATGTCGGAGCCCGGCACCGTCTGCTCCCTCTCGCCGATCCGGACCGTCAGATCGGTGTCGGTCAGCTTGAGCAGCTTCCCGCGGGTCGCGCGGCCGGTTGCGTCGGTGACCTTCACCGTCTCGCCGAGCAGCACGCGGCCGTGCAGCTCATCGAAATTGCTCGCGACTTTCTGCGCCTGTGCAGTGGCCGGCAGGAGCGCGGCGAGACCCAGCACCAACGCGACCGAACATCCCCGCCGTCCAAGCCCGATTGCCATGATTGCTCTCCCCTGCGGCGCATCACCAAGGCCGCCCTTCACCTGATGAATGCGAAAACGGTACTAAAAGGGGCTTACGGCCGGCTCGGGGGGGCTCTATGGACCCGGAACAGGTTGCGATACTCGTCCTTCTCCCTGGACCAGCGGGAGGCGGGCTCGTCGATGGTCCGCTGCCACTCCCGCTCGGTCAGCTCTTCCATCCGCGCCGCATACTGATCCGCCCACGCGCGGACGCGCGCGTCCAGGACGATGTCCTCGGCGTGCGGATGACCGGCGGGCGCGATGTGCTCGCGGACCACGGCGCGCAGGACCTCCGGATTGTCCAAGATCATGCAGGGACGCTTCAGGTTGCCGCTGGCGTTGTACGGGAACTCGCGCCGGATCGCGCGAAAGAACGGAGAGTTCGCGGCCTCGAGCAGTGTGGTGGTGCGGATGTTGTCGACGCCGAAATGCGCGTAGACGCAGGGCTCGACCCGGCCGGAGTTCAGCACGTGAAGGTAGCGGCGTCCCGCGGCCATGCAGCCGCCGATGGTCGCGCCGTCGTTCCAGAAGTCGGCCAGGAACATCGGATGACGCGTCCGCAGGTCCCTGATGCGCGCGCCGCACGCGACGCGCTGCTCGGGCGTTGGAACCAGGTCGAGGAGCGGATCCTTGCCGACGGGCATGAACATGAAGTACCAGCCGAACACCGCGCCGCGGTCGCTGAAGAAGCGCACGAAGTCGTCGCCCGTGACGAGCTCCACGTTGTCGCGCGTGTAAGTGACGCTGATGCCGAACATCACGCCGCGTGCGCGGAGCCGGGCCATGCTCGCCAGCACTTTTTCGTACACGCCGCTGCCGCGGCGCGCATCGGTGTGCTCGCGATGGCCCTCGACACTGACGGCCGGCGCGACATTGCCGACCTCCGCCAGTTCGTCCGCCGTGCGCTCGTCGATCAGCACGCCGTTGGTGAACACCAGAAAGAACATGTCCTGATGCTTGCGAAACAGCCGCAGCAGCGACTCCTTCAGCAGGAACGGCTCTCCACCCGACAGGACGACGAAGTAGGCCCCCATGGCCTTGCACTCGAGCAGAAGGCGGTCGAGCTCTGCTTCCGCGAGTTCTCCGTCCTTGCAGTACAGACCTGCGTAACAGCCGGTGCATTTCAGGTTGCAGCGCATCGTCGGGCTGATCGCCACGAAGAACGGCGCCCACATCCCATGCGCGCGGTGCGCCGTGCGTACGCGGCCTCCCTCGACAATCCACTTGAAGAAGAGGTTCTCGATCAGCCTTCGCTTCGATCGTCCGTTCACGTGCCGACCGACATGCAGGAGGATGCGCGCGAGGCCGGAACCCGCGCGAAGGTCGGCTGAAAGGCGGCCGATGAATGCCGCGAGACTGGGGTTCGGGATCGGCACGCGCGCCAGCGCGAGCAGCAGCTTCAAATCGCGCGGCCGTCCCGTCAGACAGCGAGCGACGCCCCTGGCCGCGAGCCGCCGGAGAAACTGCTCCTGAAGGGACATGCGTCTTCCTGTATGATCCGCGCGTTCGAGTCCGTCGCGGCATTGTCCGGCCGTTCCGGCATCACCGCAAGAGCTAACTGGACCCCGGAGACGCGGACGGAGGATCGATGGCGCAACCTCCCGTTCAGGCGGCGCGGCTGATCGAGCTCGAAGCCACGGCGGCAGCGATTCGCACCGAGGTGCTCGAGGTCCTTGCCTCCATCGGTCCTGACCATCGCGGCCATCCCGGCGGCACCCTTTCCATCGTCGACATCATTACCGCGCTCTATTTCGAGGTGATGAACGTCGATCCCCTGCATCCGCGCTGGCCGGATCGCGATCGGTTCATCCTGTCGAAGGGCCACGGCTGTCTCGCGCTGTACGCCGCGCTGGCGCGCCGGGGGTTCTTCGGCAGGCGGCACCTGCTCACGTTCAGATCGGTGAACAGCCTCCTGCAGGGGCATCCAGACATGCGCCGGACGCCTGGTGTCGACATGACGACGGGTTCGCTCGGCCACGGATTGTCGGCCGGCGTGGGCGCTGCGCTGGACCTGCGCGCACGCCGCTCGCAGGCCCACGTCTACGTGCTGCTCGGCGACGGTGAGCTGCAGGAGGGACTCGTGTGGGAGGGCGCGATGGCCGCCGCGAAGTACCGCCTTCGAAATCTGACGGCCATCATCGACCGGAACGGACTCCAGGGAAGCGGACGGGTCGAGGAAACGATGCCCCTCGAACCGCTCGGCGCCAAGTGGAAGGCCTTTGGATGGCGCGTTCTCGAGGTGGACGGCCACGACATTGGCCAAATCGTGGCGGCGCTGCGGCGCCCGCACGCGGACGGACGCCCGACGGTGGTCGTCGCGAGGACGGTGAAGGGAAAAGGGGTCTCCCACATGGAGGGAGACAATCGGTGGCATCAGGGCTGTCCGGGTGCTCCTCTCAGCGACCCGCCCGCCTCGGAAGCCGTCCATGTGCCGATCACCGTTTCCACGCGTGCGGCGTTTGGCGAAACGCTCCTCGACATCCTGCGCGAGCGCGCCGATGTGATGGTCGTCTCGGCCGACACGCGCGGCTCGATGCATCTCGACGCGGTCGCACGTGAGTTCCCCGACCGGTTCATCGAGCTCGGCATCGCCGAGCAGAACCTGGTCACCGTCGCGGCAGGGATTGCCGCAGGCGGCCGGACGGTGTTCGCGGCCACCTACGCCGTGTTTGCCAGCATGCGGGCGCTGGAACAGGTCCGCACGTTCGTCGCATACCCGCGCCTGCCGGTCGTAATTGCCGGGGCTCTCGGCGGTGTGTCCGGTGGAATCGAGGGCGTCACGCACATCGCGCAGGAGGACCTCGGGATCCTGCGGTGTATTCCGGCCATGACCATCGTGACGCCTGCCGACGGCGTCGCGACCCGCAAGGCGGTGCGGGCGGCGGCCGATCGTGGCGGTCCTGTCTACATCCGGCTTGGCCGCGATGAATGCGTGCCCATCTTCGACGAGAGTTACCCGTTCGGCATCGGCAAGGGTCTTGTCCTGAAAGAGGATGGATACGACGCGGTGCTGTTCACCGCGGGCCACATCGTGGCCGCCGTTGTCGAGGCGGCCGGGTCGCTGGCCGACGCCGGCATCGGCTGCACCGTCATCGAGCTCGCCACGCTGAAGCCTCTCGATCGCGACCTGGTCATGTGGGCGCGGGAGAAAGGACGCAGCTTCTTCACGATCGAGGAACACAGCATCATCGGAGGGCTGGGCACCGCGATCATGGAGGTGTTCGCAGAAACGGCGCCGGCCGTGGTGAACCGGATCGGCCTCCCCGACATGTTCCTGGAGTCGGGCAGCCCGTCAGAGCTTCGGCAGAAGTACGGCCTCACGGCGTGTCAAATCGCCGCGCGTGTCCGCGAGGTCTGCGATGTCTGCGCGCCCCGCGCGATACGTGCGGCGAGGATGACGTAAGACACGCCAATCACCAGCGTCGCGCCGGCAATCACCCGCGTCATCCAGAAGGGCTCGATGGCGAGGAGGATGAGGACGGCCGGTGACGCACCCCTGAACTTCGTGAGTTTCGGAAACCGGATCGGCGCGTTCATCAGGGCGGAGAAGACCAGGATCATCCCGACGAACACGACGGCGCTCCATTGGGACGCCGCGGGATCGACGTCGAGGAACACCGCGGTCACCGGAACGAACGCAAAGAACACGGTTCCCAGTCCGGCGAGTTCGGGAACGTGCGGGCCGGCGTCGCCGAGAACCACACCGTTCCGCGCATAGCGGATGGCGCCGGCGATCAGTGGCACGGCGAATGCCATCTCGCCGAACAAGCCCATTCCCGGGACGAGCAGGCGCGCCAGGCACCAGGGCGCGACGATGTAGCAGGCGTAGTCTGAAAGATAGTCGAACCAGATGCCAAAGGTCGTGACGGCGCCAAGCCAGCGCGCGGCCGCGCCGTCGAGGCCGTCGGTCACGGCTCCGAGGGTGATCATGGTCGCCGCGAGGTACGCGTCGCCGCGCGCGACGGCGACGATCGCACCCGCCCCGCACGCCAGCCGGCAGAGGGTAAGCGCCTGCGGAACGCCGATCCGAGCGAGACGGCCGAATGGAATCACGACTCGACCTCCGCAGCGGGTTGGGTGCCGTATTATGGCACGACGGAGAGACACGTGAGGGACGCGATCCGCTGGGGAATGATCGGATGCGGCGACGTGACCGAGATCAAGAGCGGCCCCGCGTTCCAGAAGGCGGACGGGTCGTCGCTCGCCGCGGTCATGCGCAGGGATCGGTCGAAGGCCGAGGACTTTGCGCGGCGACATGGCGTCGCTCGCGTCCACGCGGACGCCCGCGCCCTCGTCGAGGATGCGGACGTAGACGCCGTGTACATCGCGACGCCGCCGGCCAGTCACGAAGCACTGGCGCTCCTCGCCGCCGGCGCCGGGAAGCCGTGTCTCGTGGAAAAGCCCATGGCGACCACGCATGACGCGTGCGTGCGCCTCAACGACGCGTTTCGCGCGCGTGGGGTGTCCCTGTTCGTGGCGTACTACCGGCGCGCCCTTCCGCGATTCCTCAAAGTGCGTGAACTGCTGTCGGGCGGGGCTGTCGGCCGCCTGACGTCTGTCCACGTGCAGATTCACGAACCATTGGCAACCGGCGACGCCGCCCGCAACTGGCGATTCGATCCCGCTATCGCCGGCGCCGGCCTGTTCCTCGACCTCGCGTCACACTGCGTTGACCTGCTCGACTTTCTCGTCGGCCGAATTGCGCGCGTGGCTGGCTTCGCCATCAACACGGGCGGCGCATATCCGGCCGAAGACGTCACTGCCGCGGCCTTCGAGTTCGAGAGCCACGTGGTGGGGACGGGCGTCTGGAACTTCAACGCCGCGTCTGCGTCCGACCTGATCGTCTTTACCGGCACCACCGGCGAGCTGCGGGTACCGGTGTTCACCGACGGCGATGTGGTGCTCCTCACGGCCGCCGGCGAGCAGGTCTTCACCTTTCGCAACCCTCCTCACGTGCACCAGCCGCTGATTCAGACAATCGTCGACGAGCTTCGGGGGCGCGGCAAATGTGAATCGACGGGAGAGAGCGGCGCCCGGGCCTCCTGGGTGCTGGATCAATGCCTGGCGCAGTGGCGCAGTCGTGCGAACTAGAGACACCCGCGACCCTGCCGATGGCCGGGTCGTCTGCAATCAACAGGAGGAAGAGAGAAGGGGAGGCGATTCGTCACCCCACGTGGATGCGCGGGCGGCGGGTGGGGCTTGGCTCGCTCTGCCGGAGCACCTCGCGCGTGACCGGTGCCGTGTCCCCTTCCCCGAACGCCAGGAACTTCAGGAGGTAGGCGATCGGGTTCCCCTCGGTCCACCCGAAGTATGCGTGCGGGATCTTTCCCGTCTGGTTACGGATGTGCAGCAACAGCGCGGCGATCGCGTTTGGCACCGCCGGGCTCTCGCACCGCAGCACGCGGTAGCCGTGCACGTCGGCTCCCGTCACCTTGAGGTGGCCGCGGAATTCGGAGACGTCGCTCGGCGAGATCTCGAGGAACAGCACCGGCTCGTCTGGCGGCAGGTGGTGCGCGTCGCTCGCCTCCCGCAGCTTGTGCTCGTACTCGGCGGCTTGGCCGGTATTCGGCCGGTGCGTCAGGATCCGGACCGTGCGCTCGCCGGCCTCGGCGATGAACCGGCTCGCGCGCTGGTCGGTCTCGACGGCCTGCACGCGCAACTCGGTCGATCGGTACACACGCGAGACGAGCGACGTCACGATGATCGTCAGGATGAACCAGAAGGCGATCTTGATCCCTTCCGGCCGCTCCACAACGTTGGTAATGGTCGTGTACACGAAGACGAGTGTGATGCCGCTGAAGGCGTACAGTTGCCGCCGGCGGCTCGCAACGGACAGCGTCACGGCGACGGCGGCGGAGGTCATGAGCATCAGCACGCCGGTGGCGTACGCGCCGCCCTGCGCCTCCACGTCCGCCTTGAACCACCAGGTGATGAAGAACGTGATGCCCGTGAACAGCAACACGAGCGGTCGCGTCGCCCTGGTCCATTCCGGCGCCATCCCGTACCGCGGCAGGTAGCGAGGCACGAGGTTCAACAGTCCCGCCATCGCGGACGCGCCGGCGAACCACAGGATCGAGATCGTGCTGATGTCATACACCGTGCCGAACATCTGGCTGATGTGGGTGTGCGCGAGGTACGACAGCGCACGTCCCGACGCTTCACCGCCTCTCTGAAATTCGGCGGGCGGAATCAGCAGCGTCGTCACGATCGAGCTGCCCAGCAGGAACGCGCTCATGATGAACGCGGCGGAGCTGAGGAGCTTCCGGGTGTTCCGGATTCGACCCGCCGGGCGCTCCGGATCGTCTCCCGGATCCCCTTTGACGAGCGGCATGACGGCCACGCCCGTCTCGAACCCCGAGAGGCCGAGCGCCAGCTTGGGAAACACCAGGAGCGCGACGGCAATCATCGCTGGAATGCTGCCGTGCTGCTCGAGCAGCCCGCGCCGCCATTCGGGAATATGGAACGGATGCGTGATGATTTCCTGGAGCCCCCAGCCGATCACGACGACGTTGAGCAGGAGGTACACCGCGACGATCGTCACCGCGATGTTGATCGCTTCCTTGAACCCCTTGAGGAACACCGCCGCGAGCAGGGTGAGGAGCACGAGTGTCAGCGCAATCGGATAGTTCAAGGCATGCGGCACGAGCGGGTTGCCCACGATGTGCGCCGTGGCATCGGCCGCCGACAGCGTGATCGTGATCACGAAGTCCGTGGCGGCGAACCCGAGCAGGCACAGCACGAAGGCCTTGCCTCGCCATCGCGGGAGGAGTTCCTCCAGCATCGCGATGCTGCCGTGGCCGTGCGGAGAGCTCTCCGCGACGCGCCGGTAGATTGGCAGCGCGCCGAACAGGGTCAGGAGAATGAGGACGAGCGTCGCCAGTGGAGAGAGGAACCCGGCCGCGAGGAACGCGATGCCAGGCTGGTAGCCGAGCGTCGAGAAGTAATCGACGCCGGTGAGACACATGACCTTCCACCATGCGGACTGGTGGACGTGTTGCGCGTAGGGCCCCTCAGTCTCGCGCAGTCCCTGGTAGAACCAGAGCTTGAGCCGGCGCCGCTGCCGATCGGTCAGCATAGTTCCGTTCGTCGGATCCGCCTGCCTCGGTGGCCCTGGCGCCGCGCCTCATCCCACATGGATGCGCGGGCGCCGCATCGGATCCGCTTCTGTCTGCCGCAGCACTTCGCGTGTCACGGGCGCTGTGTCCCCCTCGCCAAACGCCAGGAACTTCAAGAGGTACGCGATCGGGTTGCCTTCGGTCCAGCCGAAATACGCGTGCGGGATCTTCCCGGTCCGATCCCGTATATGCAACAGCAGCGCCGCAATGGCGTTGGGCACCGCGGGACTCACGCACCGGAGCACGCGATACGCGCCGACTTCCACCCCGCTGACGTGGAGGATCTCGCTGAACTCCGACACGTCGCCCGGCCTCACTTCGACGAACAGCACCCCTTCGTCCGGCGGCAGGTGGTGCGATTCGCTCGCCTCGCGTAGCTTGTGAGCATACTCCTCCGGAAGCCCCGAGTCCGGCCGGTTGGCAATCACCCGCACGGGCTTCCCGGCCGCCGCCATGATGAACGCGTTCCCCGCCGGGTCCACCTGCACGCCCTGCACGCGCAGCTCGGTCGACCGGAGCACGCGCGAGATCAGCGAGGTGAAGACGATCGACACGATGAAGATCGACGCGATCTTGATCCCGCTCGGCTGCTCGACGATGTTGACGACGGTGGTGTAGACGAACACGATCGTCAGGAGGAGGTACCCCGCCCATCGTCGCTTCTGGCGCCTCGCCGCCAGGGTCACGGCGAGCGCGGCCGAGCCCATCAGCGTCAGGACGCCCGTCGCGTACGCGCCGCCCTGGGCCGTGACATCCGCATTGAAGAGGAGCGTCACCAGAAAGCAGATGCCGACGAAGATCAGCACCAGCGGCCGGTTCCCTCTCGCCCATTCGGGCGCCATCCCGTAGCGCGGCAGGTAGCGCGGCACCAGGTTGAGCAGGCCGACCATGGCCGACGCGCCGGCGAACCAGAGGATCGTGACGGTGCTCAGATCGTACGCCGACCCGAACACCTCGCCGAGATGCTCGTGCGCGATGAACGCGAGCGCGCGCCCGTAGGCCCGCCCGCCTTCCTGGAATTCCGCCGGCGGGATGAGCAGCGTGGTGACGATGCTGCTGCCGACGAGCAGCACGCTCATGATGAGCGCGGCGGTCGTCAGCAGCTTGTGCGTGTTGCGGATCCGCCCCGCGGGACGCTCGTCGGTGTCGCCGGGATCGCCGCGCACCAGCGGCATGACCGCGACCCCGGTCTCGAACCCGGAGAGGCCGAGCGCGAGTTTCGGGAACAGCAGCAGCGCGAACCCGATCATCAGGACAGCGCTGCCGTGCTCGGCCGCCGCGGCGCTGCGCCAGCCCGCGAACGCGCCGGGATGCTGTGCGAGGTGGTAAAGACCCCAGCCGACCACGACGACGTTGAGCGCGAGATAGACGACCACGATCGGCACCGCCAGCCACACCGCTTCGCGGAACCCTTTCATGAAAATGCCGCCGAGGAGCACCAGCAGCATCAGCGTCAGCAGGACCGGATGGTTGTAGAACTCGCTGGTGAAGGGATTCTCGATGATGTGCGCGGTGGCGTCAGCGGCTGACAGCGTGATGGTGATGATGAATCCGGTCGCGGCAAACCCGAGCAGGCAGAGGACCAGCGCTTTGCCACGCCAGCGCGGCAGAAGCTCTTCCAGCAGCTGGATGCTGCCCTGACCGTGCGGGCTGAGCGTGGCGACGCGGCGATACATCGGCAGGGCGCCGAACAGGGTGAGGAGCACGAGCACGAGCGTCGCCAGGGGCGACAGCGTACCCGCAGCGAGAAAGGCGATTCCGGGCTGGTACCCGAGGGTGGAAAAGTAATCCACCCCCGTCAGGCACATCACCTTCCACCAGGCCGACTGATGGCCGACTGCGGCGTGCGGCCCCTCGGGTTCCCGGATGCCCTCGAAAAACCAGGATTTGAAGCGGCTGCGCTGCCGCGCGTTCAGGCCGTACGACATCGCGCGTCAGATCTCGCCTTGCGCGGCGGCAAGCGCCAGCTCACGATCGCTGGCCTCGACGAACTCCCCTTCCCATTTCGCGACAACCACCGACGCGAGGCAATTGCCCACGACGTTCATCATCGTGCGGCCCATGTCCATCAACGTGTCGACGCCCAGAATCAGCGCGACCCCTTCGAGCGGGAGGCCGAAGCTCGCAACCGTCGCGGCGAGGATCACCAGGGCGGCGCGCGGGACGCCCGCGACGCCCTTGCTGGTGAGCATCAGCGTCAGCATCAGCGTGACCTGCTGGCCGATGGTGAGCGGCACGCCGGCCGCCTGCGCGATGAACACCGAGGCGAGCGACAGGTAAATGGTCGTGCCGTCCAGGTTGAACGTGTACCCGAGCGGGATGACGAACGACACGATCCGCCGCGGCACGCCAAGGCGCTCCATGACCTCCATCGCCCGCGGCAGCGCCGCTTCGCTCGACGTCGTCGAGAACGCGATGACCGCCGGCTCCTTGACGGCGCGCAGGAACTTGCGCATCGGGATGCGGAACACGATCAGCACCGGCACCAGCACGAGGACGACGAACGCCGCGAGCGCGATGTACAGCGAGCCGATCAGCCACGCGAGGCCGTACAGCACGCGGAACCCGCCGTGGCCGACCGTGTACGCGATGGCCGCGGCCACGCCGATCGGCGCGTACTTCATGACGATGTTCGTGAACTTGAACATCGTCTCGGCCAGCGACTCGCAGAACTGGACGATCGGGCGACCCTTCTCGCCGATCATGCCGACGGCGATCGCGAAGATGATGCTGAAGACGACGATCTGGAGGACGTCGCCGCGCGCCATGGCATCCACGATCGAGGTGGGCACGGTGTGCAGCAGCAACTGGTCCCACGTCTGGGCGGCGGTAGCGAGATCGGCGGCGCTGGCCGACGGAAGCGGCACGCCGAGACCCGGCTTGATGATGTTGACGGTCACGAGTCCGATGAGGAGCGCGAGCGTCGTGACCACCTCGAAGTAGATGATCGCGCGCAGGCCCATCCTGCCGATGTCCTTGAAGTGACCCGCGCCGGCAATCCCCGCCACCAGCGTCGCGAAGAGCAGCGGCGCGATGATCATCTTGATCAGGCGCAGGAAGAGCTGGCTGAACGGATTGAAGTAGCGCGCGAGGTCCGGGTTGTACTGGCTGACGTAGGCGCCGGCGATGATGCCGACGACCAGGCCGATCATGATCTGAGTGGTGAGCGTCAGGCCGCGGCGCCGGGCCGGGGCGGTCTCCGATTGTGCCATTCGACTGGTCCTTGCGGCGGCCGCCAGCGCACCCTCGGCGCCCGGCCGCAATCCGGCGATTCTACTCCGAAAGCGCAGAGAGGCGACTCGCCGGCGGGCGCGCTAGATCCACAGCGTCCGCGCGGTCAGCTCCCGGGGATTGAGTCCGGCCGATCGCGCGAGCGCGCGCTGCGTTGGCGGCAGCGGAACCTGGAAGCGCCACTGGTCGGCGCGACCGCCTGCCTCGCGGATGCGGCGCTCCCATACCGGCCACCACGTGGCCGGGCGGCGGGCGATGGGTTCGATGACGAGCACCCGCGCGCCGCGCTCGTGTGCGGCGACGAGACGCGGCAGCAGGATCTCGCGCGCTTTCCCGTCCAGCTCGTTGACGGCATACGCTGCGAGGATCGCGGTGCCCGTGCCGCCGTCAATCGTCATCCGCTCGGCGTCGCTTCTCGCCGCGCGGCCGCTGAGGCCGAGTTGCCGGTACGTCCACGCCGCTTCGGCGACGGCCCACGGATGCCGATCGACGCCGGTCACGCGGGCGTTGCCGCATTCCATCGCCCACGCGGCGCCGGCACTGCCCGTGCCGCAGCCAACGTCGACGATCCGCGCGACGTGACGGGTGGCGTCCGGGAGTGCGCGGACGACTTCGCGCGTGACCAGGAAGTGCAGCGGCGCATAAAAGAGCGCGAACGCCGCGCGCTTGCCCGCCGTGTCGAGCGCCCCGCCGCGCGCCAGCTTCGCCCGCCGCTCGACATAGCAGGATGACAGCGCGCGCAGCGCGCGCGCCGCCTCGGAATGTGTCAGGTTCGCCAGATGGCGCTCGTCGAGCGCCGTCAACCACGCGGCCAGCCGCTCGTCCATGCCCGGACCGTTCACCGTCTGCGAAGAAGGCCGGTGACCGCGGTCACTTTGGCGGCGAGCACGTCCACTTCCTTCGGCGGGGCGTCGCGCTCGTCGACACGGACGCGGTAGCGCCCGGGCTTGACGTTCGTGAAGCCAAAGAACCCGTTCCCGTCCGTCCACGTCGTCCGCGCGCGGCGGAACAGCGCGAATCCCGTGCGCTTCATCGTGACTTTCACGCGATCCGCCGATGGCCCGACGACGCCGTCAATCCAGCCGTACTTCGGCGAGGCGATCCATGGCATCGTGGGGATTGGGGCCGGCCTCGTGAACGCGGCGGGCGCGCCGGTGGCGCCGCTCGACAGAAAGGCGAGCGGATCCGGATCCGGAGGCGCGGTCGCATTCGCCAGGTGCGGCGCGGCGTATGAGAAGAACGACACGCCATAGACGCGGTCCTTCCCCTGGGCCTTTCTCACGCGCGCGATCTGCGCGAGGGTGTTTTCCGGCGCGTTCAGGTACGCGCCGAGTCCCACGGCGATCTGCCGGCCGTGCTCGTGCTTCTTCTCCCATCCAATCCAGCCGTTGAACCATCCGCGGACGCGCACGTCCGTCTCGCGCGCGTAGTTCATCGGCACGCCGAGGTCGAGCAGCCCGTCCTTCAGCCACCCGTGCCAGTCCTGGAAGACTCGCTGCATGGGCGCGACGTCGGCGAAGTTCTTCTCACTTGTCGGCGGCTGACCCCAGGGGATGAGCGCCGCGCTGATCTTGATCCGCGGTTTCACCCCCTTCGCCTCGATCGAGATCCGGCGCACCAGGTTCGTGACCTGCTCGCGCCGCCAGGCTATCCATCGTTCGTCGCCAGGCGCCGGTACGTCGTGGCGGCCCGTGACCTTCTGGAACCGGGCGAGACTCACCGCGTTGTAGCCGACAGGCGAACCGCGCGGCGAGCGCTCGTCGGTTTCGGGGTACCGGATGTAGTCGAAATGAACGCCGTCGATGTCGTAGTTGCGCACGATGTCGAGGTAGATGCCCGCCAGGTACGCAGCGGCGGCGGGATGCCCGGGGTCGAGAAAATACCCGACCGGGAATTTGTGGTTGCCGGCCGGGCTTGCCGTGAACCAGTTGTCCTCGCCCGGCTGCGACGGACCGTGCAGGTTGAACACGTGCCGTGGATCTCTCGGCGGCGCCTCGTCGCGCCACACCGGCATCGCGTTCACCCACGCGTGGACCTCGAGTCCCGCACGATGGCCCAGATCGACAATCGACGCCAGCGCATCGAACGACGGATCGTACGCCGGATCGTCGAGCGGCGGCTCGATGCCTTTGGTGTAGAGCGCGTCGCCGCGCCGCCGGACCTGCACGAACAGCGTGTTCAGGTGCGCGCGTGTCGCGGCCGCGACCAGATCCTCGGCTTCCTTCGGCGACCGGATGCCCGCGTGGAACGCGTCCACCCACAGCGCGCGAATCTCGGGCGGATCCGTCGCCGGCGGCTGCTGCGCCGACGCCACGGCTCCGGCGGCCATCACCAGCCCGATCAGACACGCGGGCCAGAGCCGCGGTCTCATGGCTTGTGGCGCGAGAGGTAATCCACCAGGATGAAGCTCATCGCCTTGATGCCGACGGGGATCGCGCTGTCATCCGCAAGAAACGTCGGCGTGTGATGATCGCCGGACATCGTCCCCGGCTTCACCTGGCCGAGGCGATAGTAGAAACCGGGAACCTCGTTCGCGAAGAACGAAAAGTCCTCCGAGCCCATCGCCGGCGGGATCCGGGTCACATGTGACTTGCCAACGACGCGCTCGAGCGCCGGGACGGTTTCGCGCGTGAGCTGGACGTTGTTGATGGTCGCGGGGGCCCCCCGCTCGTAGCGGACCACCTCGCCCGTCGCACCAGCCGCCTCCGTCACGCCTTTGAGGATCGCGCGGAGCCGTGCCTCCGCGAGCTGGCTCATCTCGGGGCGGAACGTGCGGATGGTGCCGATGATGGTGACGTCGGCGGGAATGATGTTGTGCCGCTGGCCGCCATGGATCGCGCCGATCGTCACCACCCCCGGCTCGTGGCCGGAGAAGGTGCGCGAGCGAATGGTCTGCAGGGCCTGGATGAACTCCGCCGCCGCGACGATCGGATCGATGGAGAGCTCCGGCCGCGCGCCGTGCGCCTGGCGTCCGACGATCTTGACTTCCCACGTGTCAGCCGCCGAAAGGGCCGGGCCTTCCGAGTATCCGAGGTCCCCCACCGCCATCTCCGCGAAGGCGTGGAGGCCGAAGATCGCCTGCGGCCGCGGATTGTTCAGCACGCCTTCCTTCACCATCAGCGACGCGCCGCCTTCTTCACCAGGAGGCGGGCCTTCCTCGGCCGGCTGGAAGATGAACTTGATGGTGCCCGGCAGCTCGGACTTCATCGCGCTCAGCACGGAGGCCACGCCCAACTGCACCGCGGTGTGGATGTCGTGTCCGCACGCGTGCATCACGCCCACGTCCTGGCCGAGATACGTCGCGCGGACCTTCGACGCGAACGGGAGGTTCGTCTGCTCGGTGACGGGCAACGCGTCGATGTCGGCGCGCACGGCGACGACGGGTCCAGGCCGGCCACCCTTCAGCAGGGCAACGACGCCTGTCTTCGCGACACCTGTCTGCACCTCGAGTCCCAGGCCCTTGAGGTACTCGGCGATCAACGCCGCCGTCTTCACCTCCCGGTTCGACAGCTCCGGGTTCTGATGGAGCTGATGCCGGATCTCGACGATGCGCGGCTGGATCCGCGTGATTTCCTGATCGATGCGCGCGAGGGGATCCTGCGGGGAGAGACCAGCCGAGGCGAGCAGGACAGCGGGCACGAGTAGGGAGAGTTGTTTCATGTCAGCATCCAGTTTCCAGGTACCAGCTTCCAGTTACCAGCTTCCAGCTTCCAGTTTCCAGTTTCCAGTTTCCAGACTTCAGCGCCAGCTCGGCGTGCATAGCTGGAAGCTGGAAGCTGGCAACTGGAAGCCACCTATACACGCCTCAAGACATCCATCGGTTCAACCCGTCCGGCGCGCCGCGCGGGCAGATAACACGCGAGCAGCACCACGGCGCCGAGGACCAGCGGCATGACGAGGATCGTCGCGATGTCGAGCTCGGGCAGGGCCAGGTAATGGCTCGACGTAATCCGAATCGCCGCGTAGCCGAGCGCCAGGCCTGCGACCGACCCGATCGCCGCGACGGTCCCTCCCTCCCGCAGCACGAGACGGACGATGTCGCGCCGTTCGGCGCCGAGGGCCATGCGCACGCCGATCTCCCCCGTCCGCTGCGCGACCGAGTACGATACCACGCCGTACACACCTATCGTCGCGAGGAGCAGCGCGATCATGCCGGACACCGCCAGGATCGCGGCCGCGATCCGCCGCGGATACAGGATCTCTCCCGCCATCTGGGTGAAGGTCCGGACGCGAGATACGTCGGCGAACGAATCGGCGCCGGCGACCGCTGCCTTGATCGCGGGGATTAGCGACCGGGAGTCGCCTACGCCCCGGACGACAACGTTGCCGCCCCACGGACGCCACGCCTGACCCAGGGAGAAATACACGTAGGGTCGTGCGCCTTCTTCCCGAAGAACGGGCCGCGTGTCGCCGACGATGCCGACGACTTCGAACGACTCGCTCTTTTCATCGGCGGCGCCGTACTCGTTGACCATCGTGAGCACGCGTCCGAGGGGATCGCGCCCCGGCCAGAGCTGCTGTGCAACCGACGCGCTGACGACGGCGACCTTCGGCGTTGTCCTCGTGTCGCGCTCGTCGAAGTCACGCCCCGCGGTCATGACCACGCCCATCGTCCGGAAGTAGCCGGGCGACACCGACGACCGTTCCGTGCCCACGCCGTGCTGCTTGCCTGCCTGAAAGTCCTCCTGCGGCAGCGCCGACCAGTCTGGCCGGCCCGGCGGCTCCCGCAGCGGTAGCGCATCCGCGACAGCCACGTCGCTCGCCCCGGGGATCGCGCGCAGCCGATCGAGCAGTTGCCGGTAGAAGCGCCGGGTGCGTTCGGCATAGCGCTCCTCGAGATTCGCATCCGCCGGCGATCGTCCCCTGCGCAGGGACGGCCGTTCGCCGGGCTCCGTTCGGAGTACGGGGTTCGCGACGACGAGATTGCGCGGCTGGTAGCCGAGGTCCGCAAGCTCCACCCGCAGCAGCGCTCGGACGTAGACGCCCGCGACGAGCAGCAGCACCAGGGAGAAGGCCACCTGCGGAAGCGTGATCGCGTGGCGGAGGCGGCGGCTCGTCTGCTTCCGTTGAACCGCGCCTCCCGCGAGCCACGGCAGCACGTCGAGGCGTATCGCCTGCCTCGCCGGCACGATCCCGACGATCACTCCCGCCGCGACACAGATCGCCGTCGTGAAGAGGACGGCGCTCCGATCCATCGTCACATCGAACGCGAACTGGACCGGGGTGAAGGCCCGGAACGCGCTCAGCAGCCAGCTCGCGAGCACGAAACCGAACAGCCCGCCGGCAATGGACAGCAGAAGGCTCTCCGCGAGCAACTGCCGGGCGATCCGCAGCGGGCCGGCGCCAAGCACACGGCGCACGGCGATCTCACCCGACCGTCCCACGCCGCGCGCCATCAGAATCCCCGCGATGTTCGTGGCGGCGACAAGGAGCACCATCGCGACCACGATTGTCAGGGCGGCGGCGAGCCGCGCCGGGATCAACGCGGCGGCCGGATCGAACGGCATCCGCACGTCACTCGTGGGATAGATGACGAGTCTCGGCTCGTATTCAGGACGCGCGGACGGCCGTGAGTAGTAGAACTGGCGTCCTCGCGTGGCGACGATCGCCCGTGCCTGCTCCACGATGACGCCCGGCTTGAGCCGCGCGATCACGCCTGCCGACCAGCGCATCTCCGGCAGTTCGCGCCCCTGAGCCATGGTCACCCAGACCTGTACCGGCTTCCATGGATCGGAGATGCCCGTGAACTCCGGCCCCATCACGCCAACGATCGTGAAGACCATGTCCGGCTGGCCCCAGAGCGCCAGGTTGATGCGCTTCCCGACGATGGCAGGATCGGACCGGAAACGCCGCACCCACAGGGCGTGACTGATGACGGCGGCGCGTTCGGGATTCGCGACCTCGTCTTCCGCGGGCAGGAGCACGCGCCCCATGACCGGCTTCACGCCGAGGACGTCAAAGTAGTTCGACAACACCCACGCGGCGTTTACGACGTCGGTCTCGCCGTCAACCCGAAGCGTGTAGGGAATGGCCCAATGGGCGGTGATGCCGGTGAATATCTCGTTTTGCTCCTTGAAATGGTCGTAATACAGGTTGGAGATGACGCCCGGGCGATCGGGCTGTGTTCGAGAAACCTGGTAGATCGACACGAGCTCGTCAGGCGCCGTGACGGGAAGCGGTTTGAACAGCATCGCGTAGACGATGCTGAAGATCGCGATGTTGAGCCCCATGCCGATGGCCAGGACCGTGACGGCAGTCGAGGCGAACGCCGGATGCTGCCGCAGGGTCCGGCCGGCTTGCTTCAGGTCGTGCCACATGCCCCCTCCAACCGTCACAGAGTGTAACGCCGGAGTCCGTCGGAACGCGCAGCTCGAATGTACGACGCGGAAACGAGGTTCCTGCGATAATCAAACCCGATCGCGAACCAGCGACTCAAATGAAGGCCATGCCCGCGTCCGTTCGACCGGCCTTGCGGCGGCTTGCCCGGAGGCTCGCCATCGGCCTTTTTCTGGATGTGTGGCCGGCATGGGCTGTCGCGAGCTTTCTCCTTGCTGGGCTCGTGGCGCTGGTCTGCCGGATGTTCTTCGCGGGTGCAGCGTCAAGCTTGCACTGGCTCTGGCTCGCCCCCGTCGTGACGGCGGTCCCGGCGCTCGTCGTGTGCTTCATCCGCGCGTACCGGCCTGCCGAAGTCGTCGCTCTGGCTGACTGGCTGAACGGAGGCCAGGGACTCTTGCTGACGCTGCTGGAGACCGGCGACCCGGCGTGGGCGGACTCGCCCATACTCGAACGCGCATCGACGTTCGCGCTTCCGCGACTGCGTCCTTGGCGCAAACTGGCGGCACTGCTTCCGGCGCTCGCGTTTCTGGCCGCGGCGTGGTTGCTTCCACAGCGAATGCCGCCCCAGGGATCGAACGCCGTTCTGGCCGACGACATCGCCGCGGGTCTCACAGCCACGGTGGCGGAGTTGAAGCAGCAGGAGTTGATCACGCCTGCGGATGAGAAGCGCCTGCAGGAGGAAATCGAACGCATCCGCCGCGGCGCGCAGGAGCGCGTCGACGCTTCGTCGTGGGAGGCTGCCGATGCGCTGCGGGAGAAGGTGGCTGCCGGCCTTTCGGAGAAACAGGACGCCGTGAAGTGGGCGAGGGAAAGCCTGGATCGCTACGCGGCCGCAGCACAGGCCGGGTCGAACATCGGGCCAGGCTCTGAAGCCAGCGCGGCCGAACTGACGAAGGCCCTCGAAAAACTCGCGCAGAGCGGCCTGCTCGCCGGCGCGCCGGCGGATCTGCAACGGCTGCTCAAGAGCGGCAAGCTCCCGGCCGACGCAAAATCGCTCGGTGAGCTCACGGCATCGCTTTCGAAGTACCTCGGCGAAACCAACGGACGCATCGGCGATCTCGCCAGGCTTGGCAAGGAATTCGGCCGGTTCGATCCGTCGGAGTTCCCCCTCGAGTCCGGCCAGTCACCTCCAGGCGAGGACCCGGGAAGAGGGGGGATCGACCGCGGCCGCGCCGATGCGGCGCTCACCTGGGGCAAGGAATCGCTGCCGTTCGACCGTTTCAAGTCGGAAGCGTTGCCACCTGGCGCCCCGCGGAGTCCGGACGACTGGGCACCGCTCGTCGTGTTGCCCGGGGCCCCCCGGGAATCGCCCGAACTGAGCGCCCCTTCGGCGGCCAGGCAGTATGCCGCCACCGCCGGCGAGGCCGCGTGGCGCCGCACGCTGGCGCCGCGCCACCAGAGCGCCGTGAAAAAGTACTTTCAGAAGTGAGCCCATCATGACGGGAGACGCTCGAGCCCTTCTTGCCCCTGAACGTGTCGCCGGCGGCGCGGCGAAAGTCGCACGGCTGGTCGCCGAGCTGCGCCGGGTGATCCTGGGCAAGGAGCAGACGATCGATGAAGTCGTCGCGGCATTGCTGGCGCGAGGCCATGTCCTGCTCGAGGGTCTTCCGGGACTTGGCAAGACCGAGCTCGTCAAGGCGCTGTCGCGGTTGTTGTCGCTCGACTTCCGCCGCATCCAGTTCACGCCCGACCTGCTCCCGACCGACATCACCGGCAGCCACATTCTCCAGGAACGCGAGGGCCGCAAGGAGTTCGTGTTCCATCCCGGCCCGGTCTTCACCAACCTGCTGCTGGCCGATGAGATCAACCGCGCCTCTCCCAAGACCCAGGCGGCGCTGCTCGAGGCGATGCAGGAACGGCGGGTGACCACGTTCGGGGAGACACGATCGTTGCCCGATCCGTTCTTCGTCCTGGCGACGCAGAACCCCATCGAGCTGGAAGGCACGTACCCGCTGCCCGAGGCGCAGCTCGACCGGTTCATGTTCAAGGTGGACATCGCCGGCGTCGAGCGTTCCGTGCTGGAAGAGATCCTCGTCACTCGCGTCCACGGCGAACCGCCGGCGCTCGAGCCGGTACTCGCGGCGAGCGAGCTGAACGAGCTCTTTGGCCTCGTCGATGCCATCCACCTGCCTCGGGGTGTCGCGGCGTACATCGCGCGGCTGGTGGCCGCATCGCACCCGGCGTGCGCCGACGCGCCGGAGGCCGTGCGAACGTTCGTCAAGTACGGCAGCTCGCCGCGGGCCGCCATTTCCATCGGCGCGGCGTCGCGCGGGCTGGCGCTGCTCCGCGGCAAGCCGAACGTCGGGTTCGACGAAGTGCGCCGCGTGGCGCCGCCGGCGATGGCGCATCGGCTCGTGCTCGATTACGCGGCGCGTCTGGAAGGCTGGGACGGCAGGCGCGTTGTCGCCGCGCTGCTGGACGCCATACCAGAGATCGAACGAGGACTGCCGCAAACACTGGAAGCGAGGTGAATGTGGAAACGCGCGGACGGCGCTTCCAGTGGCTGTACGCCCTCATCCTGCTCTTCTGCGCAGCCACGACCGCCCGAGCCGCCGGCGAATACCGGACGGTCGAGATCGAATCGCTCAAGATCACGATCGATTCGGAATGGGGGATTCGTACCGCGCCGGGCTATCTGCCCGTCCGCTTCGATATCACCAATCTCGGCGAGGCGCGTGTCGTCGAGATCGTCGGTCAGGGCATGCGGTACATCAGGACCCTGAGGACCGGGCAGCCGGGAGGCCTCGTCGTCCGGCAAGCCGTGCGGCTGGCCCGAGGCGATCGGGTACGGCTGACGATCCCGGTGCCGATCTTCGCCGACAGCGAGAACATCCGGTTCGAGATTCGCGAGGACGACCGCACACTCGAACGCTTCAACTACACCGGGTTCCAGAGCCGGAGCCGCCCCGACGGCGCGTCTGCCCTGATCGTCGCCGATCCCGCCAGCGCGTTCGGGCAAATGGCGCCGCGCCTGCCGCGAATGCTGCCGCCCCCGACGGGAGCCGTCAGCGGGAGATTCACCGTGGCCCCCGGAGGGTCGGCGGTCACCGTGGCCCCCGGAGGGCCGAGCGTCACCGTGGCTCCTGGAGGGCGGACGCTGGATTTCCTGCTCGACCCGTCGCGCCTCCCTGTCAACTGGCTGGGGTACACGTCACTGCGCGCGGTGGTCATCGGGCCGCAGGAATGGAAACAACTGAACGAGGCGCAGAAGGACGCGGTCCTCACATGGACCGCGTGTGGCGGCGACCTGATGTTCGTCGACGGCGACATGAGCGCGCTCCTGCCCTCCGCGCAGACTGCGCGCGTGCTGTCAGAGCCGGCGGTCCGCGGCTATTTCTTCGGCCGGATTCACCTGCTGACATCGCCGGCCCTCGAAGCGGCAGGCCTGGGAAGCGTGCTGGCGGCCGCGGAGAAGCTGCAGGACTCCAACTGGGCGCTGCCCGCGAACCGCGCGAGCGACTGGGGCGTCATCGCCGCGCGCGGCTTTCGCGTGCCGATTCCCGGGGTCGGCCGGGTTCCAGCCCGGGCCTATTTCTCGATCCTGTTCGTCTTCAGCATCCTGATCGGACCGGTCAATTACTGGGTCCTGCGGCGCAAACGCCGGCAGGTGCTGCTGGTGCTGACGGCGCCGCTCATCTCGCTGATCTTCATCGTGTTGCTCGCCGGCTATGTCCTCGCCGGCGAGGGTCTGGGCGTGCGTGGCCGCGCGGTGACCTTCACGATGCTCGATCAGGTCAGGAAGCAGGCCTCCACGCGCGCCAGCATTTCGCTGTACGCCGCCGGCATGACGCCCTCCGGCGGACTGCGCTTCGCGCGGGACGTCGCGGTGTTCCCGATTGGCCCCGACGGGGCCGGCAGCCGCGAACGACAGACCCTGGATCTCACCGACGCGCAGCGCTTCTCCACGGGGGTCATTCAAGCGCGGTCTCCAACCAACCTCGAGGAAATCAGTTTCCGGCCCGCCCGCGAGCGATTGAGCTTCAGCCGGGAGGCCGGCGGGATCAGCGTCGTGAATGGACTCGGAGCGCCGATCTCGGCACTCCTCTATCGCGATGGCGACACGGTGTACAGCCTGGCTGGCCCACTGCCGTCAGGCGGCAAGGCCATCCTGAGAACAGGTGCGGTTGAAGCCGGGACCGTGGTGCCGTCCGGCCTGCCGCTGTCCTCGAGATTCCTGCACCTCGTCGAGAATCAACCGAGGGGTTCGTACCTCGCCGTCCTCGAGCGCTCCCCGTTCTGGGATCCCGGCTTGTCGAGCGTTGCCGAACGAGACAGCTTCCATCTCGTGATCGGCTGGCCCGAGGGGCAGCCGTGAGCGACGCGATGCTGGAACTCGAGGGGCTCGTCCGGCACTTCGACGGGGTGCGCGCCGTTGACGGCGTGTCGTTCAGCGTCGAGCGCGGGAAGGTCCTGGGCTTCATCGGACCCAACGGGGCCGGCAAGACGACGACGATGCGCATTCTGGCCACGCTGGATACGCCCCAGAGCGGCGATGCGCGCATCGGCGGCTATTCCGTCGTGGACGACCCGGAGAAGGTGCGCAGAATCACCGGCTTCATGCCGGACTACGCCGGCGTGTACGTGAACACGACCGTCACCGAGTACCTCGACTTCTTTGCGCGCGCGCACGACCTGCGCGGCGAGGCCCGGCGGAAAGCGGTCTCGAACATCATCGAGTTCATGGGCATCGGCGATCTCAGGGATCGCAACGTCGAGAGCCTCTCGAAGGGCCTCAAACAGCGCGTGGCGCTCGGCCGCGCCCTCATCCACGATCCGCAGATGCTCATCCTCGACGAGCCGGCGGCCAACCTCGATCCGCGCGCGCGCATCGAGTTCCGGACGCTGATTCGCGAACTTGCCGCGGACGGGAAGACGGTGCTCCTCAGCTCCCACATCCTGACCGAGCTGTCCGAGATCTGCGACAGCGTGACGGTGATCGAGAAAGGCCACATCCTGGCGACGGGTACGGTGCAGGACATCCTCGAGGGCATCCGCAGCCGGCGAATCCTGTCCGTGCGTCTCGCCGGGCAGAACGACGGCGCCGAGCGGTTCCTTCTCGAACAGCCCGGCGTGCTGAACGTCCATGAGGCGGGCGGCCACCTGCAATTCGAGTTCGGCGGCGGTGACGACGATCAGGTGGATTTGATCCGCCGCCTCCTGGCCGCTGGCTTTCCGGTCCTCGAGTTCAGCGCGCACAGCGCCGGCCTGGAGGATCTGTTCATCGAGATCACGGAGGGACAGGTGCAATGAGCAGGCCCCGTGATTTTCTCGGCTGGCTCGAGAACAGGAGCGACAGCCTCAGTCCCATCGTCGTCAAAGAGGTGCGCCAGCTCGTACGCGCGCGGGAGTTCATGTATTCATTCGGCGCCAGCCTGGTGGCCGGGCTGATGGTCGCGTCTTTTGGAGCCGGTGACGCGCTCACCGGAAAGGGCACATCCGGAAGCTGGACCTTCGCGGCGTTGATGGGCTGTCTGGCATTCCTCGGTTTGGCCGTGGTGCCGCTCGGGGCGTTCAGCGCGCTGCGCAACGAGCGCATGGAGCAGACGCTGGAGCTCATCACGCTGACAGCGCTTTCACCCCGCCGCGTCGTCATCGGGAAGCTCCTGACGCAGGGGGTGAAGCTGGCGACGCTCTTTGCCGCCATGGCGCCGTTCATCGCCATGAGCTTCGTCCTGGGCGGAATCGATTTCGTGACGATTCTGGTGTCGATTCTGGTCCTGTTCCTGTGGTCGGTCTGGGCCTGCGCGCTCTGCCTGTGCCTGTCCACGCTCTTCAAAGCGCGCGCGATGTCCGTCCTCGTCTTCGGCGCCGGGGGAGTCGTGCTGTTCGTGATATTGAGCATGGCGGGCAACCTGTTCATGCTCGCGCGCCGCGGGGGTGTCAGCGGGCCCGTTGTCTTTGGTGCCGCCACCGGATCGGGGTCCTGGATGACGCTGGCCATCGCGACGTCGTTTTGCCTGGCGAGCATGGCCAACCTCGTCTTCCTCGCCGAGAACCGGCTTTCGCTGCCGAGTGAAAACAGAGTCACCCCGCTCCGAACAGGGTTCCTCGTGCAGTTCCTGCTGATTGCCGCGTGGACGCTCACGTCCATCAACGGACCGGCCGCCGACCGGTCGGGTGCCGTCACCGCGCTTGGGATCTTCGGCGGCTTGCATCTGGGAATGGTTGCGATCTTCACGGTGACGGAAGATCTGGTCGTCTCGCGGCGGGCATTTCTTCATATGAAGTCCACATCACGGTGGCGCTGGCTTCTCGCGATGTTTCGGCCGGGCGGCGGGCGCGGCGCCGTCTATGTGCTGGCGCAGATGGCCGTCTTGCTTTTCGCGGCGTGGATGCTGGGTGCGGACAGGTTCAAGGTGCGCTGGCTCGTTGCTGTTTGCGGGTACGTCTGCTTCTTCACCGGCGCGCCGGTGTTTTTCTTCCGGCTCCTGAGACCGGCGCGCGCTGCATCGCTGCAATTGCGGGTCGCCGTGATGGCGCTCGTGCTCGCATCCGTCTTGTTGCCCGACATCCTCTACTACCTGCTGTGGCGCCCGGATGTCTTCGATCTCAAATACTCCGCCCGCCATCTGCTCAACCCGTTCCGGACGCTGGCGAACTGGCCGCTCGTGGAGACGCGCGCGTGGTTCTCGGTGCCCGTCGCACTGGGTCTGACCGGACTGCTCGCGTACTTGGGGGTGATCTTCACGGGCATGGGGATGGCCGGGCAGCCGGCCACAATCGATCCGGACGGTTCGGGGGCGACAGCAGGAGAACCTGGCAGTGCCCACGTCCTCTATTGACTGGCCCGCGGTACGCGCGGCCGCCCCATTCCGGCTCGCGATGCCTCGGACGCCAATTGGTGGACGGGTCGGAGAGCGGCTTGGCTCGGGCACGGGCAGCTCGCTGGAATTTCAGGACTACCGGCCCTATGCGCCGGGTGACGACCTCCGTCATGTCGACTGGGCCGCCTACGCGCGGTCCGAGCTTCTCGCCGTCCGTCTGTACCGCGAGGAAGTGGCACCGCGCATCGATCTCGTGCTCGACATCAGCCGCTCGATGGCCGTGACGGAGCAGAAGCTCCGCGCCTACGGCGAGCTTTCAGGACTGCTGGCGTGCGCCTGCACGTCCACGGTGGCCGACACGCGCATTATCACGACATCCGCGGTCCAGCCGCAGCCCTTGCACGTCCCTGAGGACATCGAACGCGTGCTCGTCTGCGACGCCGGGCTTTCTGCGCTCGAAGAGGTCCACCTGCCGTTCCGGCGCCGCTCCTTGCGCGTCGTCGTGAGCGATTTCCTGTTTCCGCACGACGCCGACGTGCTCGTCTCGCGGCTGGCGCGCGACAGCGCGTTGCTTACGATCGTCCAACTCACGTTGCGCGAGGAAGCCGAGCCGGTCGTCGAGGGCGCCCGCCGGTTGGTCGATGTCGAAGACCGGGGCGAGCTCGACATGGTCATCGACGAAGGCGCGATTCGGGACTACCGCGCACGGTTCAGCCGGCTGCGCCTCGGCCTCTCGAGGGCGGCCCGCCGCGCCGGCGCCCGCTTCGCGCACGTCGTCGCCGGCACGCCGATTCGCAGCGTCGCGCGTGAACTCGCGGCCGCGGGGATACTGGAAAGCTGCTGAAGAACGCAGCGTGTCAACTTCCAACGGCCAACTCCCAACTCCCAAGTGGCTCAGTTCCGGAGTTGGAAACTGCGGGGTTGGGAGTTGGCAAGTTGGGAGTTTGAAGTTGGGAGTTGGGAGTTGACAGGGTCTTCCCGATGATTTTCACGACGCCCCTGGGCCTGCTGGCCTTGCTGGCCATCCCTGCGATCGTGGCCATCCATCTGTTTCGCCGGCGCTTCCCCGTTCGTCCCGTGGCCGGGCTGTTCCTCTGGCAAATCCTGCGACAGACTCCGGAAGGCGGCGGCAGGATCGCCAGGCTGCCGATCACGACGAGTCTCATTCTGGAATGCCTGGCCGCGCTGGCCCTCGCGCTCATTCTGGCTGGCGCGCGGCTGTCGTCGGCCGGCGTGAGCCAGCATCTCGTCGTGCTGCTCGACGATTCGGCGTCCATGGCGGCAGTCAACGCCCGCGGCGAAAGCGCGCGCGACCGGGCGGTGCGACGCGTGCTCCGCGAGGTCGATCGTCTCGGGGCCGGGGCGCGCGTCACGCTCGTCCTCAGCGGCGATCGCCCCTCGGTTCTCTCAGGTCCGGCGGCGTTCGCCGTCGAAGCGCGGCGCGCGCTGGCCACCTGGAAGCCGGAAGCGTCGCATCATTCGCTCGCGCTCGGCATCAGGCTCGCGCGGGAGCTTGCGGGCCGAACCGGCACGCTGATGGTGATGAGCGACGTCCCCCCGGGCGCGGGCGGAGAAAGCGGGGCCCTCTGGGTGTCAGTGGGCGAACCGCTTGCCAATGTCGGCATCACGGCCGCTCAGCGCACCCTGTCACCCGAAGACGGTCGTGGCGCCGTTTCGCTGACGCTCGCAAACCACTCCGATTCGCCTGCCCGCCGGCGCGTGAGCGTGTCGGCCGGCGACAAGAACGTCCTCGCCAGGGACCTCGAGCTGCCACCAGGAGTCTCCTCGCTCACTCTCCCGCTCCCCCCTGGTCTGCCGCCCGTGCACGTCGCCTTTTCCGACGACGCGCTGTTGCGCGACAACGACGTGGTGCTGGCCGAGCCGCGCCCGCATGTGGTGGGTATTGAGAATCACCTGCGCGAAGGTCGAGGCAGCCAGGCGTTGATCAAGGCGCTTGGCGCCCTCTCCGGCGTGACGCAAGCCGAACCTGGGCATCTGGTGTTTGCCGATGCGGGTGACCTCGATCGGTCACAGTCGCCCGGTGCGTGGCGCGTGGGCTTCGGCCGCGCGCCCGCGGCGTGGCTCGCCAAGGGCGAGCCCAGGGACTTCATCGGCCCGTTCGTGCTGGAGAAGCGCCATCCCCTGCTGCTCGGCATGACGCTCGATGGAGTGGTCTGGGCAGGAGCGATGCCGCTCGCGGCAGGTGCGGTGCGTCCGCTGGTCTCCGCGGGAGATCAGGTGCTCATCGGCATGCCCGCCTTGACGGCGGCCAGAACGCGGACCGAGCCCGAGATTCTCTTCAACCTCGATCTCGATCGCACCAATCTGATCCGATCGCCGGACTGGCCGATCCTGATCTCGAATCTCATCGAGATGCGCAGGCAGAGCCTGCCGGGTCCCGAACGATGGAACTACCGTGTCGGTGAATGGGTACGGGTGCGCCTCGCGCGCGACCCGAAGAGCCCGCTGCGGTTCCGCTGCGGCGCTGTCGAGCGCGCACTGCCGGCTGGTCGCGAGCTGGAATTCATCGCGCCGTCGCCTGGTGGACTTCTGCAGGTTCTCGAAGGCGATGAGATGCTGTTCGAGCTCGGCGTGAACTTCCTCGACGAGTACGAGACGAACCTTCGCCATCAGGCGACCGCCGATGCCGGCGAGCTTGCGGACGTCGCCGGGCTGCGCGTCGAGAGCGGCCCCGCGTCCGATCCGCTGTTCTGGCTGCTGTTGACGATTGGCGGGTCGGCGATCGTGGTCAACTGGTGTCTGCTCCCGCAGGGCTCGAAGCGCGCATGAGCCTGTCTCTCCTGTTTCCCGGTCTCCTGCTCCTGATCGTGCCGCTGCTGTTCGTGTATTTCTGGCGCGGCCGATCGCCAGCGCTCGGCGGGTTCGTGCGCATACTGATCCTCGCCGTGCTGGCGCTGCTCGCGGCGGTGCCGCTGGCGCCACTCGGCGGCAAGGGCGTCGACGTCGTGGTCGTCGCCGATCTCTCCCGTTCGATGCCCGCGGAGAGCCGGGGCCGCGCGTTGGAGATCGTCAAGCTGCTCGAGCACCGGCGGGCGACGGGCGACCGCGTCGGAATCGTCACGTACGGACGCGAGGCGCGCATCGAACGGCTGCCTGAGGAGTTCGGCGAGGCGGGCGTATTCGTGCAGGAGGTGGACCCGGACGGGAGCGATCTGGGTGCCGCGATCGGCCTGGCCGCCAGCCTGATTCCGCGAGGCCGGCCGGGGCGTTTGATCGTTCTCTCGGACGGCGAGTCGAACGGGGCGCCGGTGATGTCGGCCGCACACGAGGCGGCGGCGCGAGGGCTGCCGGTCGACTTCCGCCTCTTCAGCCGCGGTGAGGCGGCGGACGTCGCGGTCGAATCGCTCGACCTCCCGGGAATGGTCGACGAGCGCGAGCCGTTTCAGTTCACGGCGTCGGTGCGCACCGACCGGACCGTCGAGACCGAGGCCGTCCTCCTCCGCGACGGCGTGGAGATTGCGCGGGCGACGCGTACGTTTCAACCCGGCGCGACGCAGTTGACGTTCCGGGATGTGATCGATCGGCCGGGCGTCGCGCGCTATCGCCTGCAGCTCGCCGCGAACGGCGACCGCGTGGTCGAGAACAACCTCGGGGAGGGGGCCGTGCGCGTCCAGGCGCCGGCCACGATCCTGCTGGTCAACGCCGGCGGCGGCCCGGACAATCTGAGCCGCGCGTTGTCGGCGGGCAAGCTCCATGTGAAGACAGTGACGGCATCGGCATTGCCCCACGACCTCGCCGGCCTCCTTGCCTATCGCGCCGTGATTCTCGAGAACGTGCCGGCCGGCCAGGCGGGACCGCAGGCTCTTGCCGTACTGGGGCGCTTCGCGACCGAACTGGGCGGTGGATTACTGGTGACCGGAGGGGGCGGGTCCTTTGGCGTGGGCGGGTACTTCAAGTCGGCGCTCGATTCGGACCTGCCGGTCTCGATGGAGATCAAGAACGAGCATCGCAAGCTGTCACTCGCGATGGCGGTGGCCCTGGATCGGTCCGGCAGCATGGCCCTGCCGGCGGGCGACGGGCGGACGAAAATGGATCTGGCCAACCTTGGCACGTGCGCGGCGATCGAGACGCTCGGGCCGTTCGACGAGGTCGGGGTGATCGCTGTCGACAGCGCACCGCACGTGATCAGCCCGCTGGTAGCGGCGAGCGAAAAGGAGAAGATCTGTGACGATGTGCGGCGCATCCAGTCCATGGGCGGCGGCATCTTCACCTACACCGCGCTCGTCACGGCCGCGAGAATGGTCCAGGAATCCGACAAAGGGACCAGGCACATCGTCCTGTTCGCGGATGCGGCGGACGCGGAAGAGCCGGGCGATTACAAGCGCCTGCTCGCGACCCTCACGCCACTCGGTATCACCGTGAGCGTCATCGGGCTCGGCAGCGAGTCGGATTCGGACGCGGACTTCCTGAAAGACGTGGCCGCCCGCGGACAGGGGCGCATGCACTTCACGGCGAGCGCCGAAGAACTGCCGCGGCTCTTTGCGCAGGAAGCCATCACGGTGGCCCGATCGAGCTTCGTGACCGAGCCCACGGCCGCCCGCGCGTTGCCCGACATGGTGCTGCTCGGCGAATTGCCGGCCTCACCGTTTCCGACCCTCGACGGCTACAACCTCACCTATCTCCGGCCGGGCGCGACGATGGGCGTGGTCACCACTGACGAATACAAGGCCCCCGTACTGGCGTTCTGGCATCGTGGGCTGGGGCGCATCGCGTCGCTGACGGCCGAAGTCGATGGACAGTATTCGCAGCGCTTGAATGCGTGGAGAGATTTTCACGGGTTTGCGATCGGACTGGGCCGCTGGCTGCTCGGCGGCAATCCGCCGTCCGGCGTGCAAGCCAGCATCGAACGCCAGGGTGCTCAGGGCATCGTCCGGGTCGAGCTCGATCCCGGCCGCGCACGCGGCGGACCAGACGACGTGCGCGCGGCGACGGCGACGGTTGTGCCCCCGGACGATTCGGGCCTGCCCCGAGCGAGCGCACCACAGCGGCTGACCCTCGCATGGATCAGCGAGGACACTCTGGAGGCGCGTTTTCCGATCCAGAAAGCCGGCACGTACCTCGGCGCGGTTCAATTGGGGACAGGCGCCGTACTGCCACTCGCGCCCCTGAGCCTCCCCTACTCGCCGGAGTTCGAGCCGCGGCCGGATCCCGAAGAGGGCCGGAAGGCGCTGCGCGAGATGGCGCGCGTCACGGGGGGCATCGAGCGGTCGACGTGGGACGAGGTGTTCGACGCCAGCCGCCTGCGGAACCGTCAGGTGCGCGATCTTGTCATCCCGCTCGCGCTGATGCTGCTCGGGCTGCATGTCGCGGAGATCGGCGGCCGGCGGTTGTTGCTTTTCGCCGCTGCGCAAGCGTGGCTGCGAGCTCTGCGCATGCCGCCTTTGCGTTTGCCCAGGCTGCGGCGTGCGGCATCGCGCGCGGCGCCGCCATCTGCTGGCCCGGCGTCTGGTGAGACGTTGCCCGTCGCGCCGGCAAAGCCTGCGACGTCGCCGCTGGCGCGCGCCAAGGCCAAGGCGCGCGATCGGATGGGGAGGTAAACGGAGGAGGAGGGATTCGTCCGCCTTCGCGCTGCGCGCTTCGGCGGGATCTCACCCGCGTCGGAGCCCATCCCGCCGTAGCTCGCCTGAATTCTTACGCGAGCGCAGGCGGATGGCGGAGGAGGAGGGATTCGAACCCCCGGTACCCTTCCGGGTACTGCGGTTTTCAAGACCGCCGCCTTAAACCACTCGGCCACCCCTCCGCACAGGCTTCGATCTTACGCCATGTTACCGTCGAGGCTCCGTCTGGCCCGCCAAAGCGCGTGAGCGCGAAGGCGGCGCGCTCGAGCCACGAGCCACGAGCCACGGCCTCTTGACATGCTGGTGTTCTAGTGTTACTAGTACACCTGTCAGTGTACTAGTCGGACTCATACACCACTATGCTGCCGTTCAGCATCACCCTTCGCGCCGGCGTGCCCATCTACGAGCAGGTGGTCTATGCCGTCAGGCGGGCCACCGTGTCCGGCCAGCTTCGCACGGGCGACCCCTTTCCGTCCGTGCGGGCGCTCAGCCAGGAGCTTCGAATCAATCCGAATACCGCGCACAAGATCGTGGCCGCGCTCGTGGAGGACGGCCTGCTCGAGGTGCGTCCGGGACTCGGAACCGTCGTGGGCGAGGGGAAGCGGGCGGGCGCCTCGGCGCGGCGGGATCTGCTGGAGCACGACGCGGAGCGGCTCGTCGTGGAAGCCAGGCGCGGCGGCGTGGGACTGCAGGACCTGCTCGCCGCGATCCGGAAACACTGGTCGCGGACCGTCGCCCCTTCGACAGGCTCAGGATCGCCCCGAGCATCTCGAGAGGGCGAACGCGACGACGAGGAGGTGCGGCGGTGACACAGGCGATCGAGACCTTCGATCTCGCGCGACACTTCGGCACGACGGAGGCGGTGAACGGCCTCGACCTGGTCGTGCCGCAGGGCAGCGTCTTCGCGCTGATCGGACCGAACGGCGCGGGCAAGACCACGACGCTGAAGATGCTGATGAATCTGGTGCGCCCCTCGTCCGGCCGGGCCGACGTGCTCGGAGTCGATTCGGAGCGCCTTGGGCCGCGCGAGTTCCAGCGAATCGGCTACGTGTCGGAAAATCAAGACCTCCCGGACTGGATGACGCCCCGCGAGCTCTGCGGCTTCTGCCGGCCGCTCTATCGCACCTGGGACGGCGAGCTGCAGGCGACGCTCGAGCGCGACCTCGATCTCGACATGCGACAGCCGATCCGGCGGCTTTCCCGCGGCACCCGCATGAAGGCGGCGCTGCTCGCCTCGCTCGCCTTCCGGCCCGAGCTCGTGGTTCTCGACGAGCCCTTCAGCGGCCTCGATCCGCTCGTGCGCGACGAGCTCACGCGCGGCCTGCTCGAGGCGTCCGGCCCACGCGAGTGGACGGTGCTCCTGTCGTCGCACGATATCGAAGAAGTCGAGCGGCCTGCGCCAGTCAAACGCGGCGGCCCTATTCCCGCGCCGAGCGCACCCCGACTATGGCTTCAACCTTCGCGATCGGCGGCAGCGTGAGGCCGTTGGCGGCTACATCTTGTCCCACCACCCGCGTTTTCTGTTCCCGTTCGTCGGGCAAATCGTCGATATGGCAAACCTCACGCCCGGCGTGACAACCACCGCGGATTCGCTGACCTTCCGCGGAACCTTCAGCTCGACCGAATCCACCGTCGCGCTGACGCCTGAATGGCTGAGCACCACGGAGCTGGTGATCGTCCGGACGACCAACGCCGGCAGTGTTGAAAAACAGCTCCAGATTGACGATTTCCGCTGGCCGGTAGCGCGGCCGCCTTCGCGCTGACGCGCCTCCGCCGTAGCCTGGCGGAGGCTGGTCGGCGAGCCAGGCGAGCGCCGAGCCACGAGCCACGAGCTGCGAGCTGCGAGAGTCGGTGTATCGTAAGCGGCATGATTCGAGCACGTCGCCGCCCCGTATTCCTCGCAATCTTCATCTGCGTTCTCACCCTCTCTGCGCGAGCTGGCGCACAACAGCCCGAACCGATCCGTTACGTTGTCGGCTTCCCCGCGCCGCAGACGCACTACGCGGTGGTCCAGGCGGTGGTACCAACCGGCGGTCAGCCGGCCATCGAGCTGATGATGCCGGTCTGGACGCCCGGCTCTTACCTAGTGCGCGAATACTCCAAGAACCTCGAATCCGTCGTCGCGAAATCAATCGAGGGACGAGCGCTCCCGATCGCCAAGACCGCGAAGAATCGCTGGCGCATCACGACCGGCGGCGCGCCGCGCGTAGTGCTGAACTACCGCGTGTACTCGCGCGAGATGACCGTCAGGAACAACTGGGTGGATGCGGACTTCGCGATGCTGAATGGCGCCGCGACGTTCCTCACCCTGCCCGAGCGCGGGCCGCGTCCGCACGAAGTCACGATCCAGCTTCCCGCCGGGTGGAAGACGAGCGTCACGGGCATGGCGGATGCGCCCGACGGCGCGCCCAACCACTATCGCGCGCCCGATTTTGACACGCTCGTGGACTGCCCGATCGTCGCGGGCAACCCGGACATCTACACATTCCAGGTGGCGGGCAAGCCGCACTTCCTCGTGAACGTCGGCGGCGACGGCCTGTGGGACGCCAGCCGCTCGGTCGCCGACATGCAGCGCATCGTCGAAACCGCCTTGAAGATGTGGGGCTCGCTCCCGTACGACAAGTACGTGTTCTTCAACGTGCTGACCGGAGGCGGCGGCGGGATCGAACACAAGAACTCCGTGATGATGATGGCCAGCCGCTGGGCCACGACCACGCACGACGGCTACGTGCGATGGCTCGGTCTCGTCAGCCATGAGTTCTTCCACCTCTGGAACGTCAAGCGGCTGCGGCCGATCGAGCTCGGGCCGTTCGACTACGAGCATGAGGTCTACACGCGCAGCCTGTGGATCGCCGAGGGGTTCACCGACTATTACGGCGACGTCATCCTGAAACGCGCCGGTCTCGTCACGGACGCGGAGTACCTCGCGCAGCTCTCCGACACGATTCGCTCGCTGCAGACCACGCCCGGCCGCCTCGTGCAGCCGGTGGAGCTCGCGTCCTTCGATGCGTGGATCAAGGAGTACAGGCGCGACGAGAACAGCCCGAACGTCAGCATCAGCTACTACACGAAGGGAGCGCTCATCGGGTGGCTTCTCGACGCAAAAGTGCGGCAGGCGACGAAGGGCGCGAAGAACCTGGACGACGTGATGCGCCTCGCGTTCCAGCGCTACTCGGGCGAGCACGGTTACACACCGGAGCAATTCCGGCAGGTTGCGTCAGAGGTGGCCGGGCAGGATCTCGGATCGTGGTTCGAGCGTGCGCTCGACACGACCGAGGAGCTCGATTACACGCCGGCGCTGGACGCGTTCGGATTGCGGTTCCGTGCGGCACGGCCCGCGCCCGACGATCCTCCGGGCTGGCTGGGCGCGCGCACCCGCGTCGACGGTGGGAGGCTGCTCGTCACCGAGGTGCGCCGCGGAACGCCCGCGTACGACGCCGGCATCAACGTCGACGATGAGGTCCTGGCGATCAACGACGTGCGGTTCCCCGCTGACCAGCTCGATGTGCGGCTGCGATCGTACCGCCCTGGAAACAAGGTGCAGGTGCTGGTCTCGCGCCGCGATCGGGTCCGGAGCCTGGACGTCACGCTCGGCGCCGCGCCGCGGGACAGCTGGGAGCTGGAAAAGCGGTGAGCGAAGCGGCGTGACGGGGCCACGTCAGGACCGCAGCGCAATGCGGCCAGCGCGTATCGTCAGTTCGAAAACCGCACCGCAGGCGGTCCGATCCGCGCAGGCGCGCTTTCGTCCCTGGTGCTGGGAATACTACGCCGCCCAACCGATTCTTTACCGGCCCCCGAGGAACCCCAGCCGAAGCGGGACCGTCAGGCACGCGCCGGAGGTGCGGTTTTCCGCGCGTCCGGCCGAGGCGCGGCGGTCCTGATGTGGTCCCGACGCGTGATGGTCCGCTGCGGCACCCACTTCTGGCGGCGACACCGCCCAAGCGGCCAATGTCAGCGCCGATCGACCGAGAAGCGCCCGCCGCCGCGCGACGCGATGTACAAGAACGCGAAGCAATACAGCACGGCCAGCTCCCCCTGATTCACGACAGGCAATAAGCCCCTCGGCTGGTGAGCCAGGAAATACGCGACGGCCATTTCGCCACTCGCGATGAACGCCGCGGGCCGCGTGAACAGCCCGATCGCGATCAATCCGCCCGCGACGAGCTCGATGACCGCTGCCGCCCCATACCGCGACATCAGCGGCATAGGACCTGGTCCGGCGACGATCCCGAACTTCTGGAGTCCGTGAAACAGGAACAGCAGTCCGAATACGATGCGGAACGCCGCATAGGCCTGCGGCGCGTAACGCTCAGGGATCATCGCTGCTAACCTCCGCTCGGCCGCGTGCAAAACAAGTGCCGGGAGCCTGTCGCGCCGCCTTCGGCGTATGATGCGCGCATGCGCACATCGCGACGAATCTTCCTTCGAACCGCGGCTGCCGGCGCCGCCGTGCCCTTCCTCGGCCCCCGGGTGCTCGACGCGCTCGAGCGCCGCATCGAACCATTCGGCGGTCTTTCGACCTCGCAGGCCGTCGGCCAGGACGCGCTCTGGGCGGAGATCCGCCGTGTCTTCCCGGTGCCGGCCGAGTACATCAACCTCGAGAACGGGTACTCCAGCCCGCAGCCCGCGCCCACGTTCGAGGCGCTTCAGAAATACCAGGCCACGATCAACGGCGGCCTGTCGTTTTACATGCGCCGTAAGTGGGCGGACGACCGGATCGCCGTCAAGAAGGCGCTCGCGGAGCTTGCGGGCGTCCCGCCGGAAGAGATCGTCATCACCCGCAACACGACGGAGTCGCTCGGCACCGTCATCCATGGCCTGACCTACGCGCCCGGCGACGAAGCCGTCATGTGCGACCAGGATTACGGGTCGATGCTCCAGCAGTTCCGGCAGGAAGCGCGCCGCCACGGCGTCAAGTGCGTGGAGATCTCGATCCCGCTGGCGCCGCGGGACGACCAGGAGATGGTGGACACGTACGCGAAGGCGATCACGCCGCGCACGAAAGTCATCCTGCTCTCGCACATGGTGAACATCACCGGCCACATCCTGCCGGTGCGCAAGATCGCGGACATGGCGCATGCGCGCGGGGTCGCGGTCATCGTCGACGCCGCGCACTCCTTCGCGCACGTGAACTTCACCATCCCGCAGCTCGATGGCGACTACTTCGGCGCCAGCCTGCACAAGTGGCTGTGCACGCCGCTTGGCGCCGGGATCCTGCACCTCAAGAAGGCCAGGATCCCGACGCTGTGGCCGCTCCTCGGCGACACGAGCGTCGAGGACGGGGACATCCGGAAACTGGAGCGGACCGGGACGCAGCCGTCCTGGACGCCCCTGGCGATCGCCGATGCGATTCGCTTTCACAATATGATTGGCCCCCGCCGGAAAGAGGCGCGCCTGCGCTACCTGCAGCAGTACTGGACCGACAAGGTCCGGGGTCTGCCGAAGGTGTACCTCAACACCCCGACGGGCGACCGCGCGTGCGCCATCGCCAACGTCGGCGTCACGGGGATGAAGCCGAAGGACCTGGCGGACGCCCTGTTCGACAAGTTCAAGATCTACACGGTCGCGATCGACACCGTCGCGGTGAAAGGCGTCCGCGTCACGCCGCACCTGTACACCACGACCGCCGAGCTCGATGCACTGGTCAAGGCGATGACTGAGATCGCGCGCGGCGCGTGAGATGCCGCGGCAGCCCTAAAGGGCTGCGCAACACCGAGTCCATCAAATACGGGGAATCGATCACCGGGGCGTGATGACCTCGAGGCCTCCCATGTACGGCCTGAGCGCCTCGGGCACGACCACCGATCCGTCCTTCCGCTGGTAGTTCTCCAGCACCGCGATCAGCGTGCGGCCGACGGCGAGGCCGGAGCCGTTCAGCGTGTGGACGAACTCCGCCCTGCCAGTCCCCTCGCGCCGGAACTTGATGTTCGCGCGCCGCGCCTGGAACGCCTCCGTGTTGCTGCAGGAGGAGATCTCGCGATAGGTCTGCTGGCTGGGCAGCCACACCTCGATGTCGTACGTTTTCGCCGAGGCGAAGCCCAGGTCGCCCGTGCAGAGCAGGATGGTGCGGTACGAGAGCCCGAGCCGCTGCAGGACCTGCTCCGCGTCGCGCGTCAGCGCCTCGAGCTCGTCGTACGACTGCTCCGGCGTGGTGAACTTCACGAGCTCCACCTTGTCGAACTGGTGCTGCCGGATCAAGCCTCGCACGTCGGCGCCGTGCGAGCCCGCCTCGGAACGGAAGCACGGCGTATACGCGGTGTACCGCAGCGGAAGCTGGCGGCCGTCGAGGATCTCCTCGCGATGGAGATTCGTCAGCGGCACTTCCGCCGTCGGAATCAGGTAGAGATCCCACTCGCCGGCCACCTTGAACAGATCCTGCTCGAACTTCGGCAGGTTGCCCGTGCCGCGCAGCGCCGCCGCGTTGACGAGGAAGGGGGGCTCGACCTCGAGATAGCCGTGCTCGCGCGTGTGCAGGTCGAGCATGAAGTTGATGAGCGCGCGGGCGAGCCGCGCCCCCGCCCCGAGCAGCACCGAGAACCTGGCGCCGGACATGCGCGCGGCACGCTCGAAGTCGAGAATGCCGAGGGCGGGTCCGAGATCCCAGTGTGCTTTCGGCTCGAAATCGAACGCGGGCGGGTCGCCGTGGCGGCGCACCTCCTTGTTGTCGGCCGCGGTGGCGCCGGCCGGCACGCTGGAGTGCGGGAGGTTCGGGATCGCCATCAGCAGCGCCATGCGCTGATACTCCGTCTGGTCCACCTCGATCTCGAGCTGCCGGATCTTCTGCGCGCGCGCCTTGTTCGCGGCAAAAATGCCCGACGCGTCGAGTCCCTGCCGCTTCGCCCTGGCAACCTCGTCGCCCGACGTGTTCTGCTCGCGCTTCAGCCCTTCCATCTCGGGGATGAGGCGGCGCCTCCGCGTCTCGAGCGTCGCGACCTGCTCCAGCTCGTCGTCGGCCTGCAGGCCGCGGCTGCGGAGCGCCGCACGCACCTCCTCGATGTGATCGCGGACGAAAGCGGGGTCGAGCATGAGCTAGATCCTATACCGGACGCACGGTCATGGGGTACGATGCGCCGTGTGGGACAGGCAGTGAGACAGACATGGTGATTCGCAAGGCGGTGTTCCCGGCTGCCGGCCTCGGCACGCGGTTCCTGCCGGCGACCAAGGCCCAGCCGAAGGAGATGCTGCCGCTCGTCGACAAGCCGATCATCCAGTACGGCGTCGAGGAGGCGGTCGCCTCCGGCGTCGACAACATCATTCTCGTCACGGGGCGCGGCAAGAACGCGATCGAGGATCACTTCGACGTGTCGGTGGAGCTCGAGACGTTCCTCGAAGCACGCGGGAAGAACGACCTGCTCGCCGAGATCCGGAAGATCTCGAACCTGATCAACTTCTCGTACGTCCGCCAGGGAGAGCCGCTCGGCCTCGGCCATGCCGTGCTCGTCACGCGCGCGCTGGTCGGCGACGAGCCGTTCGCGGTCATCCTGGGCGACGACGTGTACGATGCGGACCCGCCGGCGCTGCGGCAGATGATCGACGTGTTCGAAGAGGTCCAGGGCCCCGTGGTCGCCGTGGAGCGGGTTCCGCCCGAGGACGTCAGCTCGTACGGCGTCATCGACGGCGAGGAGATCCGGCCGGGCGTGTTCAGGATTCGGGATTTGGTGGAGAAGCCGCCGCGCGACGAAGCGCCGTCCGATCTCGCGATCATCGGCCGTTATATCCTCACGCCCGACATCTTCCCGTCGCTCGAAGCGATCGCCACCGACCGCACGGGCGAGATCCAGCTCACCAACGGCCTCCGCCACCTGCTGAAGAAGCGTCCGATCTACGGGTTCCAGGTGGATGGCGTGCGGCACGACACCGGCAACAAGCTCGGATTCCTGAAGGCGGTCGTGTACTTCGCGCTGCGCCGTCCCGATCTTGCCGACCAGTTCCGCGAATACCTTCGCGCGATCGATCTCGAGCCCGCCCGCGGCTCTGACGCCTAGTCCGGGACTAGTCGGTCTTCTTCGTGGAGGACGGCGTCGAATCCTTGCTGCCGGAGTCCGCCTTCGAGTCCGTCTTCGAATCGGTGCTGGTCTTCGAGTCGGTGCCGGTTTTCGACTCGCTGTCCTTCACGCCTCCCGCCGTGCCGGCGTCCGACGACGATTTCTTCGCATAGTCGGTGATGTAGAACCCGGAACCCCTGAACTGAATGGCGGGCGACGAGGGAAGGCGCTTCGCGCTCCCGCCGCACGCCGGGCACGCGTCCTCGAGAGGGTCGGAGAACTTCTGGATCTTCTCGAAGCGGTGCTCGCACGCTTCGCACTGATATTCGAACAAAGGCATTCTCTATTCCTGATCGGGTCCCGTGGCTCGTGGCTCGTGGCTCGTGGCTCGAACGAGGTCGATCTGCGAGCAACGAGCAACGAGTAACAAGCAACGATGTCTATTCAATCATTTCACCGTTCTGTTCGCCGAGCATCAGCGCCCGATGGAGCCACATGGGAACCGTGCCGTTGGCGAGCAGCTGGTCGTGGAACGCGCGCAGGGAGAATCGCCCTTCCTGCCGGGCCTTGTAATCCTCGCGCAGCTTCAACACCATGAGCTTGCCGGCCGTGTAGAGAATGTAGGACGGGTCGAACGTCCCGCGTTCGGCCTCGCGGCGCGCGCTCGGCTCCTCGAGGAACGCCTCCTCCCGGAAGAAGCGGACCCCCTGCTCCACCGAGCAATCCTCGCAGTGCAGGCGGATGCCCACGACGAACCGGCAGAGGCGGATCAGCGCCTCGGCGAGCTGCCCGAGGCGGACGTTGTCGTCGTCGCGCCTGAAGCCCTGCTCGATCATCATCTGCTCGCAGTAGTGCGCCCAGCCCTCGACAAAGGCGGTCGACGAGAACAGGATCGACTTGCGCAGCTTGGACCCGACCTGCCGCAGGTGCTGATAGTGCAGGAAATGTCCGGGAAACACCTCGTGGATCGAGATCGACCAGAGCGCGCCGTAATTGAAGTCGCGCAGGTGCTCGGCCTTGCGATCGGCGGCCCATGCCGGATCGACGTCCGTGATGTAGTAGTACGCGCGCAACGGACGCGACTCGAACGGCCCGGGCGTCCACATGCTCGCGAACGTCCACCGGTAGAACCGCGGCGTCGGCGCGACGGCCACGGCGGCGCCTTCGGGCACCGTGACGATCCGCTGCCGGTTCAGGAAGTCGACCAGCTCGTCGAGCTGCTGCTGCGCGACGGGCACGAGCTGACCCGCCGGGGGATGATCGTCCTTGACCTTCGCCCACGCGGCCAGCGGATCGCCGCCGTTCATCCGTGACGCGACGCGGCGGAACTCCTCCTGTGTCGCGCGCAGCTCGCGCATCGCGATCGCCAGCAGCCGGTCCGCGTTGAGCGTGATGCCTTCGTCGAGCCTGAGCTTCTGCTCGAAGCGATCGCGTCCGAGCCGGAACGAGCCCTTGCTGCGCGGCGCGAGATCCCGCTCCAGGTACTCGACGTAGGCGCCGATCGCGGTGGCCGCTTCGGTCGACGCATCCGCCAGATCGCCGAGCAGGTGCAGATCGCCAAGATCGCCGAACGCGCGCGGCAGATCCTCGTCGATGAAGCGCAGCGTCCCGCGCATGCTCTCGAGCCCGACCTTGACGTAGATGCCGGGGGGATCTTTGATGTTGTCGCGCGCCGCCTGAATGAGCCGCGGCACCTGGCGCAGCTTCGAAAGCACGCGGCGCGCGCGCTCGGCCAGCGGCGCGTAGTCGAAGACCGCCTGGCCGGCCAGGCTCGTCGAGAGGATGTCGGCGTAGAGCTGCGGGCTGCGCTCCCACGTGCGCACCTCTTCCAGCTCGAACAGCCGCGCGCGCAGGCTTGCGTCGAGCGCGGGACGCTCCAGCCGTTCGACGTCGGTCAGCCGCGTCGGGTCGATCGCCGCAAGCCGGCGCGCGAGTCCTCCGAGATCGCGCATCTGCGCGTCAATCGACTGGCGGCTCAGATCCTCGAGCAGATCGTCGTGGAGGTGGACGCCGTCGAACGTGGCGTTGGTCGGGTGAACCTCGTAGAGATACGACAGGTACTCGTCGACAAAGTGCGGAAGCGGTTCGGCTGAGTACATTTGGTAATATCGGCCCGCCCGACATGACCGGCATCCTCTACGTGGTCGCAACGCCGATCGGCAACCTCGAGGATGTCACGCTGCGGGCCCTTCGGGTCTTGCGAGAAGTCTCCATTATCGCGGCGGAGGACACCCGCCGCACAGCACGTCTGCTTCAACACTACTCTATCTCGACACCCACGACGAGCCTCCACGAGCACAACGAGCGCAGCAAGACGCCGTCGCTCATCGCGCGGATGACCGCGGGAGAATCCATCGCGCTCGTATCCGACGCGGGCACGCCCGTCGTGTCGGATCCAGGAGCCCATCTTGTCGCCGAAGCGCACCGACAGGGTGTTCGAGTCGAACCGATTCCAGGGCCCAGCGCGGCAATCGCCGCCTTGTCAGCATCTGGGTTTGCCGAGACGGAGTTTCTCTTCGCGGGATTTCCACCACAGAGGTCAAATGCCAGAAAACAATGGCTAGCAGCCTTGGCGGACGAGCCAAGGCCGGTCATCATCTACGAAGCTCCGCACCGAATCAAGGGGACGCTGGAGGATATGCTGGAAGTGCAAGGTGACCGTCTCGTCGCCCTTGCTCGCGAGTTGACCAAAGCTCACGAGCAATTGGTTGTTAGACCTATTTCAGACTTGATTGGTGAGGTCGCGGAATTCACGAAGGGCGAGTACACGCTTGTGGTGTCACCCAGGGCAGCCGAGGTGACGGTTGGTGTGCTTCCAGGGCCATTACAACTGCTCGATGAATTTGGTGAATTGACCAAAAATATAAGCACCAGTCGCCGGGAAGCGTTGCGTATCCTGGCGAAGCGGTACAACGTGCCGGTGAAGACTGTCTACGTCCGCATTGAGGAATCCCGTAAATAGGTGGAACGACAAAATATAGATCTGATATTCACCCGCCTCACACATGACTTGACCCCGCCAGAGGTGATTTGCTACTGTCACCCCACGTGTAGCGAAGCCCTTGGTGGTCCCGGGCATAATTACGGCGCGCACCGAGACCGGCGAGGCGCCCCGCTGAGAAGGCGCGACGACCGAGAATATTGAACATATTTGAGGGAGAAGCAACGCAGTCAGCGGGGATGCATCGCCGGTCGAATGCCGCCGTAATTATGTATGCCCGTGACCACTTAGGGCTGCCACACCCCGTCAGGAGTCGAATGGCGAAGCAGCGCCGGGTCGCGAAGCCGACTCGGACCCATAAACCCAGGGCCGCCGCGAAGAAGGCCCCGCCCAGACGCAGCGCGGCTGTTGTGAAACGTGCGTCGCCACGGCGCCAGTCGGTGGTCGCTGCAACGGCCGTAGCGCCCCCTCGCGCCAAGCCGGGATTCTACGAGGCGGTCGCCATCTACGAACGGGGTGTTCAAGCCCTGCAGCGGCATGAATTCCAGGCCGCGGCGGGGTTCTTCAGGAACGTGCTCGACCATTATCCGGACGAGCGGGAGCTCCTGGAGCGCGCGCGTCTTTATCTCCGGGTCTGCGAGCGCGAGACCGTGCGTCAGCCTCCCGCACCCAAGACTCCAGAAGAGCGTGTCTACGCCGCCACAATGGCCCTGAATGCAGGGGATTACGGGCAGGCGACGGATCATCTCCAGCGCGCCTTGGCGGAGAATCCGGACAGCGACCACGCCCACTACACCATGTCGGTCGTGCTCGGGATAAGGGGCCGCATCGACGAAGGCATCGAGCATCTCCGGCAGGCGATTGCCCTTAATCCTGAAAACAGGGCGCTCGCCCGCCAGGATCCTGATCTCGAGAGTCTCCGCAGCCACTCGGCGTTCCGGGCAGCGCTCGACACCGCGCCTGCGTCGCCGCGCCGCCGGCCCCGGATTCGCCCGACCTAAACGAACGACAAGGCTGCGCCGGGACGGCTACACTAGGTCGGTCATGGCCGGCACCCACGTCGTCGTCCTCGCCGCGGGCAAGGGAACCCGGATGAAGTCCTCGGTTCCCAAAGTGTTACATCGTGCGGCAGGTTTATCCCTGATCGAGCATGTGCTCCGCCGGGCCGCTGCCCTCTCTCCTGCATCCATCGTCATCGTGGTCGGCCATGGGGCGCAGCAGGTCGAGCAGGCGCTTGCCAGACAGCCGGGCCTTGCTTTCGCGGTCCAGGAGCCGCAGCTTGGCACCGGCCACGCTCTGCTGCAGGCGGAGCCGATACTCCGGGGGGCGCGGGGTTCGGTGGTGCTGCTGTCGGGCGACGTCCCGCTCTTGAGTCCGGAGACGCTGGTGCGGCTCCTGACCGTGCACCAGCAATCACGAGCGGCGGCGACCGTGGTCACCTCAGCGCTCGCCTCGCCCGATGGGTACGGGCGCATCGTCCGCGAGAACGGCCACATCGCCGCGATCGTGGAGCACAAGGACGCGTCGCCCGCCGAATGCGGGATCCGCGAGATCAACGGCGGGATTTACGCATTCGATCTCGAGCCGCTGTTCGATGCGCTCCGCGCGATCGGATCGGCAAACGCGCAAGGGGAGTACTACCTGCCGGACCTCGTGAGGATCTACAGGTCCCGCGGGCTGCGGGTCGAAACAATCAGCGTTGACGATCCCCGGGAGATCCTCGGGGTGAACAGCCGCAAGGAGCTGGCGGACGTGGCAACGATTCTCAACACGCAGAAGAGCGACGCCCTCATGGCCGCCGGCGTCACCATCATCGACCCGGCCACGGCGTACATCGATCCGGACGTGTCGGTGGGCGCCGACACCGTTCTGCATCCAGGCGTCTACCTCGAGGGACGCACGCGGATCGGCGCACGCTGCGAGATCCATTCCGGCGTGCGCATCGTCGACTCTGTCGTCGACGACGGTGTGGTGATCAACAACTTTTGCGTCATCACCGATTCGCACGTGTCGAGCGGCGCCCGTCTCGGGCCGTTCACCCACATCCGGCCACAGTCCGATGTCGGCGAAGGGGCGCATGTCGGCAACTTCGTCGAGTTGAAGAAGACGTCGCTCGGCACGGGGTCGAAGGCGAATCACCTCGCGTACCTGGGCGACGCGACGATCGGCGAGCGCGTCAACGTCGGGGCCGGCACGATAACGTGCAACTACGACGGGGTCGCCAAGCACCCGACGGTCATCGAGGACGGCGCGTTCATCGGGAGCGACACGCAGCTCATCGCCCCGGTTCGCGTCGGCAAGGGGGCGTACGTCGCCGCCGGTTCCTCCATCACCGACGACGTGCCCGCCGACGCGCTGGCGATCGCGCGAGGCAAGCAAGTGAACAAAGAGGGATGGGCGACGAAGAGAAAGAAGAAATTGTGAATTAGTGAGTTAGTGAGTTGAGGCGCCCCGAGCCGCATGCCGTGCGTCGGGACGAAATCCAGCAACCCACCAATTCACCAATTCACCAATTCACCAATTCTCGGGGAACACACCATGTGCGGGATCATCGGTTACATTGGGCCCAAGCAGGTTCTTCCGATCCTGATCGACGGGCTGCGGCGGCTCGAGTACCGCGGCTACGACTCGGCGGGCGTGGCCGTCGTGCGCGGCGGCACGATCGAGCTGCGGCGGAGCGCGGGCAAGCTCGCGCGGCTGGAGGAGGTGATTGCCGGGAATCCCCTCGACGGCGAGTACGGGATCGGGCACACGCGATGGGCGACGCACGGGCGGCCGACCGAAGAGAACGCGCATCCCCACCGCGACTGCACCGGGCGGGTGGTGGTCGTCCACAACGGCATCATCGAGAACTACCTGGATCTGAAGCATCAGCTCCAGAAGGAAGGGCACCACTTCGTCACGGAGACCGACACCGAGATCGTCGCGCACCTCGTCGAGCGCGAGATGAAAGACGACGGGCTCGAGAACGCGGTGCGGCGCGCGCTGCTGTACATGCGCGGGCTGTTCGCGCTGGTCCTGATTTCGGCCGACGACCCCAACAAGATCGTGACGGTCCGCAATGGCCCGCCGATTGTCGTTGGCCTTGGCGACGGCGAGTTCTTCGTCGCGTCGGACATTCCCGCGATCCTCGCCCACACGCGGGACGTGGTGTTCCTCGGCGACGAGGAGATGGCGATCATCACGCCGCAGGGCGTGGAGTTCACCGACTACTCCGGCCGTGGCGTCTCCAAGAAGAGCAGCAAAGTGGCGTGGGATCCGGTCATGGCGGAGAAGGCCGGATACAAGCACTTCATGCTCAAGGAAATCTTCGAACAGCCGTGGGCCGTCAAGGAGACCGTGCTCGGGCGCGCGTCTGCGGAGACGGGCCGCGTGTTCCTGAACGAGATCGACATTCCGGACGAGGCGCTCCGCGCGATCGAACGCATCGTGATTCTGGCCTGCGGCACGTCGTGGCACGCGGCGCTCATCGGAAAGTTCCTCTTCGAGACGCTCGCGCGCGTGCCGGTCGACGTGGATTACGGGTCGGAGTACCGCTACCGCAATCCAATCGTCTCGGACAACACGCTTGCCGTGGTCATCACGCAGTCGGGCGAGACCGCCGACACGCTCGCCGCGCTGCGCGAGGCGATGAAGAAGGGGGCCCGCAGCATCTCCATCTGCAACGTCGTCGGCAGCATGGCCACGCGCGAGACCGACGGCACCGTCTACACGCACGCGGGGCCGGAGATTGGCGTCGCGTCGACCAAGGCGTTCACGACGCAGATTGTCGCGCTGCACCTGCTGGCGATGTACCTCGGACAGATCCGCGGCACCCTTTCGCCGGAAGGGGCACGGCCGCACATCGAGGCGCTCTTCCAGTTGCCGCTCCTGCTCGAGCAGACGCTGAAGTGCGAGCCGGCCGCCGAGGAGATTGCGCGCCGGTTCTACCAGCGCAGCGACTTCCTGTACCTCGGGCGCGGGGTGAACTACCCGATCGCGCTCGAAGGCGCGCTGAAGCTGAAGGAGATCTCCTACATCCACGCGGAAGGGTACCCGGCGGGGGAAATGAAGCACGGGCCGATCGCGCTCATCGACGAGCGGATGCCCGTCGTCACCATCGCGCCGCACGATCACGTGTTCGAGAAGATGATCGGCAACATTCAGGAGGCCAAGGCGCGCGGCGGCTCGGTGATCGCGCTCACCACAGAGGCGCACAACGGCATCCACGACCTGCTCGACCCGGCACAGGATTTCCTGATCACCGTGCCGGACTCGCACCCGCTGCTCACGCCGGTTCTGATGGTTGTTCCCCTGCAGCTCCTGGCGTATCACATCGCCGTCCGGCGCGGCTGCGACGTCGATCAGCCCCGGAATCTCGCGAAGAGCGTCACGGTCGAATAGTCGATAGTCGATAGTCGATAGTCAAAGTCCGGCTTCGCGGACCACGGCCGCGATGCGTTCGCCCATGCCCCGTGTGCCCACCGGGTGCCCGCCGGCGCTCGCCAGGTCCGCCGTGCGCAGTCCTTCTCGCAGCACGTCACCTATGGCGTTTTCCACGGCAGCCGCTTCGGCGTCGAGCTGCAGCGCGTGGCGCAGCAGCATGGCCGCTGACGCGATGGCCCCGATCGGGTTCGCGATGTCCTTGCCCGCAATGTCCGGAGCGGAGCCGTGGACGGGTTCGAACAGGCCGCGGCCGTCGCCGAGACTTGCCGACGGCAGCAGTCCGAGCGACCCCACGATGGCGCCGGCTTCGTCCGAGAGGATGTCGCCGAAGAGGTTTTCGGTGAGGATCACGTCGAAGCTCGCGGGCGCCAGCGCGATCTTCATCGCGCACGCGTCGACGTACATGTGGTCGAGGGCGACGTTCCGGTAGTCGCGCGCCACCTCGGTCACCACTTGCCGCCACAACCGCGAGGTTTCGAGCACGTTGGCCTTGTCCACGGACGTGACGCGGCGGCGGCGCCGACGGGCGGCATCGAAGCCGCGCCTGGCGATGCGCCGCACCTCGCCGCGCGAGTACCGCATGGTGTTGAACGCGGAGTCGCCATCCGTGCCGCGCGGCTCTCCATAGTACAGCCCGCCCGTGAGCTCGCGCACGACGAGCAGGTCCGTACCGGCGAGCACCTCCGGCTTCAAGGGGCCGGCGTTCTCCAGCCCGGGCCACACCTTCGCGGGACGCAGGTTGGCATAGAGTTTCAGCTCCCGCCTGATTCCCAGGAGCGCGGACTCCGGCCGGCGAGACGAGTCGCCGCGATCGAATTCTGGATCGCCGACGGCGCCGAGCAGAATCGCGTCCGCGGCGTATGCGGCCTGCAGCGTCTCGGCCGGAAGCGGCGGCAGCCCACGGCGCAGGGCGGCGCCGCCGATGGGCGCTTCCGTCAGCGCGAATGCATGACCGAACCGATCGCCCACCGCGCGCAGGACGACCACCGCGGCGGCAACGACCTCAGGACCGATGCCGTCGCCCGGCAACAAAAGGATGGTGGGGTTCATGAAAGGGGGATAGTCTCAAACTCCAAATTCCAAACTCCAAACCTCAAACCAACGCCAAACGCCAAATTCCAAATTCCAAATTCCAAATGCCAAACGCCAAACGCCAAACGCCAAACGCCAAATTAGACTCGATTTCCAGGAGCTTGGGGTTTGGATTTTGCGGTTTGGAGTTGGTTTGGAGTTTGAAGTTTGGAGTTTGGAGTTCGATTTCAGACCCCGTGTCCGTATCCAGCGGGCGTGGCGGCGAAGTCGGGTGTCGGCACGGGGGTGACGGCGGGCTCCTGCCGGGTGCCCTGGACGTTCGCCACGATGGCCGCGAGATCGCGGTCGCTGACGATCTTCTCGCGATCGGCGTGCGCGATCACGGCCCGATAGACGTCATCGAGCTGCTGGCGGGTGAGCGTGACGCCGAGCTGCTCGCACCGGCGCTGCACGGCGTGACGTCCCGAGTGCTTGCCGAGGACGAGGGTCGCCTGCGGCACGCCCACCTCCTCGGGACGCATGATCTCGTAGGTCCGCCGATCCTTGAGCATGCCGTCCTGGTGAATTCCGGCTTCGTGCGCGAACGCGTTCCGCCCGACGATGGCCTTGTTGGCCTGGACACCCTCGCCCGTGAGGGCCGTGAGCAGCTGGCTCGCCGGAAAGATCTGGCGCGCGTCGATGCCGGTCGAGAACGGCAGCCGGTCGGCCCGCACTCTCGTCGTCATCACGATTTCCTCGAGCGAGGCGTTCCCCGCGCGCTCGCCAATGCCGTTGATCGTGCACTCGACCTGGCGCGCGCCCGCGCCGACCGCGGCCAGCGTGTTGGCGACCGCGAGGCCGAGATCGTCGTGGCAGTGCGCGCTGAAGGTCGCGTGTGACGCGTTGGGAACACGTTCGAGCACGGCCCGGAAAAAGGCGGCGATTTCGTCGGGCGTCGAGTAGCCGACGGTGTCGGGCAGGTTGACCGTTGTGCACCCGGCAGAGATCACTTCCTGGATGACCCGACAGAGGAAGTCCATGTCGCTCCGTGTCGCGTCCTCGGCCGAGAACTGGACGTCGCCCGTGTACCGGCGCGCCTGGTGCACCGCGGCGACCGCCGCGTCCAGGCAATCCTCGCGCGTGATGCGCAGCTTGCGCTGGAGGTGCAGGTCGGAGGTGGCGATGAACACGTGGATCCGGCGGCGGTCCGCCGGCGCGAGCGACCAGCCGGCGCGATCGATGTCCGCCGCGTGGCACCTGGCGAGCCCGGCGATGACCGGGCCGCGCACGTGCGTCGCGATCATCCGGACCGCCTCCGCGTCGGCGTCCGACGCGATCGGGAAACCGGCCTCGATGATATCGACGCCGAGCGCCGCAAGCTGCCGGGCGAGCCGCAGCTTCTCGTCGATGCGCATCGAGAAGCCAGGCGCCTGTTCGCCGTCGCGCAGGGTCGTATCGAAGATGGTCAACCGATCGGACATCGCGTCCCTCCGGGCCCAGTTGTACCTCCCCGTCCGTTGGCGCGTCAAATTTATAGTTTTTTATTTTTCATGCATATTGTTTATGATGGTGCCGGGTGCAGCTTCCGGATTTGAACGCCTTCGTGGTCGTCGCGGCCGAGCGCAGCTTCTCGAAGGCGGCGAGGAAGCTCGGGCGGACGCAGCCGGCGGTCAGCCAGGCCGTCCGGCGGCTCGAAGACGAGCTTGGCGAACGGCTGTTCGACCGCAGTTCCCGCAACGGCACGCTCACCGAGGCCGGAGTGCTGCTCCGAGACCATGCCGTGCGGCTCCTGCACCTTGCCGGCGAGGCCGAGGCCGCCGTACGCGAGTTACAGCAGGTGCGGAGCGGCCGGGTCGTGATCGGCGCCAACGAGGCGGCGGTGCACTCGCTGCTGCCGATCGTCCAGCGTTTCGCCGCGGAACACCCGAGCGCGACCGTCGACGTGCGGCGTGTGCTATCGCGCCAGATCGCCGCGGAGCTGCTCGCCCGCGCGCTCGATTTCGGCGTGCTGACGTTCCAGCCGGGCGACCGCGGCCTGCAGTCACTCGCGCTCGGTTCGGACGAACTGGTCATGCTGGCGCACCCGGCGCATCGCCTCGCGTCGCGCAAGCGCATCACGATTGAGGAAGTCGGCCGCGAGACCGTCATTGCGCACAACGACCCGTCGCCCGCCCGCGAGCGCGTGCTCCGCTTGTACGAGCGGCGCCGCACGCCGATCAACATTCAGATCGCGCTGCCGAGCCTCGACGGGATCAAGAGAGCGGTGGAAATGGGGGTCGGCGTCGCGGTCCTCCCCCGCCGGTGCGCGTTGACGGAGATTTCGCGCGGCCAGCTGGTCGCCGTCAGGATTCCGGGCCTGGGCTCGCCGCGCGCCGTCCGGCTGGTCTTCAGAAGATCGGGCGAGCTGTCGCATGCGGCGGCGGCGTTTCTCGACCTCGCGCGCGCGGGGGCGCGCGCCGTGTCTTGACACGGAGACGCGGAGGCCACGGACACGCGCGGAGGCTGATCAGCTGCGGCCTCTTCGGAACAGGCCGGTCTGGCGCCGGCGATTGGCCAGCGATTCGTCGGCGTCTGGACGCGATCTGAAGATCCGCAGATGCAAGCACGCCTGTGCTCTTCGCGTGTTTGCATCTGTGGATCTCAGACCGCGTCACCGCGCGAAGCGCGGCCAGACCGGCCTGTTCATTCTGGAGGCCGCCCGTGCGTCCCCGTGTTCTCCGTGACTCCGTGTAATGAGCTGCTCCGCGGCCTCCCAGGCCTATGACCAGCCGCGCAGGTACGGCAGGCGGCGCGCGACCGACTCGACCTCGTCGTACTTGTCCAGCAGCAATGCGGTGGCGTCCCAGGTGCCGTCCAGAAACGACTGGCGAGCCGCGGCAGGCATCGTGAGGGCAAACGACCGGTCGCCCGACACGACATGGAGGGCGTCCAGCGAGAGGCGCAGCTCACGCCGGGGATCGCGCTCGGCTTGCTGCATGAGCTCTTCGATCACCGCGCGGGCGGCCGTCAGGCAGGGCATGCCAAGCGCCACGGAATTGCCGAAGAAGATCTCCGAGAAGGACTCGCCGACAACGGCGCGGATGCCCCACCGGCGGATCGCCTGCGGCGCATGTTCTCTCGATGAACCGCACCCGAAATTGGCGTTCACGAGCAGAATCGTCGCGCCGGCATGAGCGGGATTGGCGAAGGGATGATCCCCCGCCTGGGCGCGGTCGTCCTCGAACAGGTGCCGCTCCAACCCCTCGAACGTGATCGCGCGCAGGAATCTCGCCGGGATGATGCGGTCCGTGTCGATGTTCCCGCCGCGAAGCGGAATCGCGGTGCCTTCGACGGCCGCAATCCTGTCAATCGGCATGCGCGAACTCCCGCACGTCTGCAACTTCACCCGCAATCGCGGCGGCCGCGACCATTGCGGGGCTCATCAACAGGGTTCGCCCGGTTGGGCTCCCCTGCCGTCCTTTGAAGTTGCGGTTCGACGATGACGCGCAGACCTGGGTGCCCTCGAGGCGATCCGGATTCATGGCCAGGCACATGGAGCATCCGGCGCCCCGCCATTCGAACCCGGCCTCCGTGAACACCCGGTCGAGCCCCTCCCGCTCCGCCGCCAGTCTGACCGCCTGCGATCCCGGCACCACCAGCGCCGTCACGTGCGCCGCGACATGCCGCCCGCGTATGATCGTCGCCGCTTCGCGCAGATCCGACAACCGGGCGTTCGTGCACGACCCGATGAACGCGACGTCGATCTTCGTGCCGCGAATCGGCTGCCCGTCGCGCAGCCCCATGAAATCGAGCGCCTCACGCAACGACGGCCGATCCGCCGCCTCTGCCTCATCGACGCGCGGCACCGTCTCGCTCACGTGCACCGACTGCCCGGGGTTGATTCCCCAGGTCACCGTCGGTTCGATGGCCGCCGCGTCAATCTCCACCTCGCCGTCATATCGCGCGTCCGGATCGGACGCCATCGAGCGCCACCAATCGCACGCCGCTTCGAACTCGTCCCCATCGGGTGCGAAGCGGCGGCCGCGCAAGTAGTCGAACGTCACCTGGTCGGGGTTCACGTAGCCGGCCCTCGCGCCCCCTTCGATCGACATGTTGCAGATCGTCATCCGCTCGTCCATCGACATGCGCTCGACCGTGTCGCCGGCATACTCGTACGCGTAGCCGACGCCGCCGCTGACGCCAAGCCGCCGGATGATGTCGAGGATCACGTCCTTCGCGTACACCCCGCGCCCGAGGCGGCCCGACACTCTGATGCGCCGGACCTTCAGCGGATCGAGCGCCAGGCACTGTGACGCGAGGACGTCCCGCACCTGCGACGTGCCGACGCCGAACGCGATCGCGCCGAACGCGCCGTGCGTCGACGTGTGGCTGTCGCCGCACGCGATCGTCATGCCTGGCTGCGTCAGTCCCAGCTCCGGACCGATCACGTGCACGATCCCCTGTGCGCCGCCGCTGATGTCGAAGAGGCGGATGCCCGCCGCGCGGCAGTTGCGCTCGAGCGCCGACAGCATGTCCTCGGCCATCACGTCGAGGAACGGCCGTCGCTGATCGCGCGTGGGGACGATGTGATCGACGGTGGCGATCGTGCGCTCCGGAAAGCGCACGCCCCACCCGCGCGCCCGCAGCATCTCGAAAGCCTGGGGCGTCGTCACTTCATGAATCAGATGAAGGCCGATAAAGAGCTGGGTCTGACCGTTTCCGAGCGCCCGAACCGTGTGGGCGCGCCAGACCTTCTCGAACAGAGTGGCTGACATGAACGCTTGATCGTACTACGAGACCACAACTCGCAGCTCGCAGCTCGCAAATCGCAGCTCGGCGGTCGGGGCTCGGGGCTCGGCACTCGTAGCTCGTGGTTCGTGGCTCGTGGCTCGTCCCTACGCCCCAACCATTCGGGAGGCACTCTTGCCTAATCCATGTGCGCAGTCCCGCCGGTCAGGTACTTAGCGTGATTAGGCGCGAAATCTTCGACTTGGCGTCTTTCTGGCGTTGCAGAAAGTGAGATCCCGATGGCGAGCTCAGCGATTCGGAGATTCCAGGACCTGGATGCATGGCAGGTCGCAAATGGATTTGGCAGTATCGACGTATGCCCTGGCAGCGCGCCTGCCATCCAACGAGCGTTTTGAGCTGAGCTCACACATGCGACGGGGCTGTTCGTCCGCCATCTGCGAATTGCCCTGGGGTCGACCGGAGAGCTGGAGACACTGCTCGCTCTGGCGGTACGGGTTCATCTGCTTTCAAACGCGGACGTGGCGATTGCCGAAGAGCAGCTGACGCGAGCTGGCCAGTTGCTCCATGGATTGGTACGCTCGCTCGAGATAAGGCGAGCCGCAGGCTTCCCGATCGTCGGGTAGACGAACGACCCACGAGCCACGAGCTACGAGCCACGAGCCCCGACTGTTATACTGAAGCTCCTCTCGAACAATGGACTTCCTGAACCGGCTCAACCCCGAACAACGTGAGGCCGTGCTGCACCGCGACGGGCCGCTGCTGATCCTGGCCGGGGCCGGCTCGGGCAAGACGCGCGTCATCACGTTCCGGATCGCGTACCTCATCGGCGACGGGCATGCCGAGCCGGGCCAGGTCCTCGCGGTGACCTTCACGAACAAGGCCGCGCAGGAGATGCGGGAGCGCGTGGAGGCGCTCATCGGCTCGGAGGCGTCCGGTGTGTGGTTGTCCACCTTTCACGCGCTGTGCGCGCGGCTGCTGCGCCGCGAGGCGCCGAAGATCGGGCTGTCGCGCGACTTCGTCATCTACGACTCCTCCGACCAGGTCGCCGTCGTCAAACAGGCCGAGCGCGAGCTCGGCATCGACGACAAGTTCATCCCCCCACGCGCGGCGCTGGCGCGCATCAGCCAGGCCAAGAACCGCATGGAAGGGCCGGAGACGCTGCGCGCGACGTGGAACGTCCGCGACGAGCAAATCGCGAAGATCTACGAGCGCTACGTCGAGGCCCTGAAGGACTCGAACGCGCTCGACTTCGACGACCTGCTGCTGAAGACCGTGGAGCTGTTCGAGACGTCGGAGCAGACGCGCGACTTCTACGCGCGCAAGTTCAAGTACGTAATGGTCGACGAGTACCAGGACACCAACCGCCCCCAGTACATGCTCATCCGGCGCCTGGCCGGCCTGCATCGCAACGTCGCCGTCGTCGGCGATCCCGATCAGTCCATCTACAAGTGGCGTGGCGCCGACCTTCGAAACATCCTCGACTTCGAGCAGGATTTCGGCGAGGCGCGCGTCGTCAGGCTCGAGCAGAACTACCGGTCCACGCAGGTCATCCTGGACGCCGCCTCGGCCGTCATCAGCCAGAACCGGAACAGGAAAGAGAAGCGCCTCTGGACCGATCGCAAGGGCGGAAACAAGATTGTCTACTTCCGCGGCGGTGACGAGCTCGAGGAGGCCGACTTCATCTCGCGATCGATCAAGGGCGCCCGCGCCGAGGACGTCGACGCGACCATCGCTGTGCTGTATCGGACGAACGCGCAGTCGCGGGCGGTTGAAGAATCGCTCATGCGCGACGGCGTCCCCTACAAGATCATCGGCGGCGTCAGATTCTACGAGCGCAAGGAGATCAAGGACGCGCTGGCGTACTTGAAACTCATCATCAACCCGCACGACGATGTGAGCCTGCGCCGGGTGATCAACGTGCCCGCGCGCGGCATCGGCAAGGGCGTGATGGATTCGCTCCAGGCGATCGATCCGAACGCTGTGGTCGCCGAGGCGCCGCCGCTGATTGCGGCCGGCCTCCAGGAAATCAGTTCCGCCCGCTCGCTATGGGCGAAGCTGGTCTACGCCGTCGAGGACGGCAAGCTGACACCGCGCGCTGCCGCGTCGCTGCGCGTCTTCCGCGACCTGATCGTCGGATTGAGCGACGTTGCACGACACGATGCCGTTGCCATCACCATCGGGAAAACGCTCGATCGGACGGGCTACCTGCAGGATCTCCGCGACGAGAACACGGAGGAGGCCAACGAGCGGGTCGAGAACCTGATGGAGCTCGTGTCGGCGGCCGGAGAATACGAAACACGCGACCAGGAGCCGTCGCTTGGCGGCTTCGTCGATCGGCTGTCGCTGCTCTCGGAGGCCGACGAGGAGTCAGGGACGCGCGAGGCCAAGGTCTGGATGATGACGATGCACGCGGCCAAGGGGCTGGAGTTTCCAGTGGTCATCATCGCGGGGCTGGAAGAGGGATTGTTCCCGCACTCGAGATCGAGCGAGGACGATGACGAGCTGGAGGAAGAACGCCGCTTGTGCTACGTCGGCATGACCCGCGCGCAGTCGCAGCTCATTCTGACCGGGGCGGCACGGCGCCGCGTGTTCGGCGAATATCATTCGACCGACCCGTCGCGCTTCGTGAACGAGATCCCGCCGGAACTGGTCGAGGCCGTGGCGCCAGCCTACGCGACCGCTTATCAGAGCGCGCTCGGCCACGAGCATTACGCGTTCAGGACGAATCCTTACGGACGGAAGGGGCGCGGCACCGGGCGCGTCCGCGAGACGGAGGGGGCCTACAAGTACGAGGACGACGATCAGTCGGCGCCGGGCATCAGGCCCGGCGCGCGCGTCCGCCACCCGCAGTTCGGCGTCGGGAGCGTCATCTCGGTCGAGGAGCACAACGACGATCTGAAGATCACCGTCCGCTTCAACACGGTGGGGGTCAAGAAGCTGCTGGCCAAATACGCCAAGCTGGAGCTCGCATGAAATTGTGAATTGCGAGTTGTGAATTGAGTGGCAACGTGCCGTAATCGTCCATCCGGGCGACACCAGCGCGTTGTTGATGACTCACAATTCACAATTCAGAATTTGAGGGTTCTGTCGGCGGCGCCGGCGCTTCGCCGTTCCCGCTCTCTTCTTCTTCTTCCTTTTCGGCGAGCTTCGCCACGGCGACCACTTCGTCGCCCTCGTCCATCTCGATGAGCCGGACGCCCTGCGTCGCGCGGCCGATGGACCGGATGGCTCCCACGCGCGTCCGCAGGATCATCCCCTGCTGGCTGATCAGCATGACCTGGTCGTCGTCGGTGACGTAGGCGATGCCGACGACCTTGCCGTTGCGATCCGATGTCTGGATGTTGATCGTGCCGAACCCGCCGCGTGACTGCAGGCGGTATGCGGAGAGCTCGGTGCGCTTGCCGTAGCCGTTCTGCGCGACGGTCAGCAGCGTGCCGGCCTCGCGCACGATCTCCATCGCGACGACCTCGTCCCCCTCGCGCAGCGAAATCCCCCGCACGCCGTACGCGCCGCGTCCCATCCGCCGCACGTCGGTTTCCTCGAAGCGGATAGCCATGCCGTCGCGGGTGCCCAGGAACACCTGTTCCTTGCCGTCGGACAGCTCCACGGCGATGACGGCATCGCCATCTTCGACGCCCATCGCGTTGATGCCGCCGGCGCGCGGGTTGGCGAAGGCCCTCAGATCCGTTTTCTTGATGACGCCCCTGCGCGTGCCCATCACCACGTACTGCTGGTCATCGGCCTCCGGCCAGTCCCTGACGGCCAGCAGCGCCGCGATCTTCTCTCCCTCTTCCATCGCGACGAGGTTCGCGATCGCTTTCCCCTTTCCGCCCGCGCCCGCGTCCGGAATCTCGTGGACCTTCAGCCAGTACGCGCGGCCGCGGTCGGAGAAGATCATGATGTACGCGTGCGTGGACGCGATGAAGAGATGGCTGACGAAGTCCTCCTCGCGCGTGCGCATGCCGATGCGCCCCTTGCCGCCGCGGCGCTGCATCCGGTAGGTCGAGATGGCGGTCCGCTTGATGTACCCGGTATTCGTGACCGTGATGGCCATGTCCTCGTCGGCGATCAGGTCCTCGATGCGAAGCTCTCCGGTCTCCTCGATGATCTCGCTCCGGCGCGGATCGGAATGCTCTTCCCGGACCGCTTTCAGCTCCGCCATGACGACCTGCATCAGCAGCTCGTCGCTCGACAGGATCGCGCGCAGCCGCTCGATGACCTTGAGCAGCCCGGCCAGCTCGTCGGCGATCTTCTGCCGCTCGAGGCCCGTGAGCCGCTGGAGCTGCATGTCCAGAATCGCCTGCGCCTGAAGCTGCGACAGCCGGAATTCGGCGATCAGTCCCTGGCGCGCCTCGGCCGGGTTCTTGGATCCGCGAATGAGCTTGATGACCTCGTCGAGGCGATCGAGCGCGATCTTGAGCCCCTCCAGGATGTGCGCGCGCGCCTCGGCCTTGCGCAGCTCGAACTCCGTGCGGCGGCGCACGACTTCACGCCGGAACTCGATGAACTGCTCGATGATGTCGACCAGCGGCAGGACGCGAGGGCGCCCGGCGACGATCGCCAGCATGATGATCCCGAACGTCGTCTGAAGCTGCGTGTGCTTGTACAGGTTATTGAGGACGACCTCCGGCACTTCGCCGCGGCGCAGCTCGACGACGATGCGCATGCCGTCGCGATCCGACTCGTCGCGCAGATCCGAAATACCCTCAATCGTCTTGTCGCGCGCCAGGTCGGCCATCTTCTCGATCAGCCGCGCCTTGTTCACCTGATATGGGATCTCGGTGATGACGATGGAGACCTTGTCGCCCTTCTTGCTTTCTTCGACCGCCGAGCGGGCGCGCAGGGTGATCGCGCCGCGGCCGGTCTGGTAGGCGTTGAAGATTCCCTGGCGGCCGACGATGAACCCGGCTGTCGGGAAGTCCGGTCCCGGAATCGTCTTCAGGAGCGCCTTGAACTTCGCGTCGCGCGACTCGCCGCGGCGCTCGATGACGGCGATGACCCCGTCGATCACCTCGCGCATGTTGTGCGGCGGGATGTTGGTCGCCATGCCGACCGCGATGCCGGCCGATCCGTTCACCAGCAGGTTCGGGAACGGCGTCGGCAGAACGGTTGGCTCTTCTGTCGTTTCATCGAAATTCGGGACGAAGTCGACGGTCTCCTTGTCGAGATCCGCCATCATCTCTTCGGCGAGCGACTCGAGCCTGGCTTCCGTATACCGGTACGCGGCGGGCGGATCGCCATCAACCGATCCGAAGTTCCCCTGGCCGTCCACCAGGACGTAACGCAGGTTGAAGTCCTGCGCCAGTCGCACCAGCGTGTCGTACGCCGGCGCGTCGCCGTGGGGGTGGTAGTTGCCGATGACCTCGCCGACGATCTTCGCGCACTTGCGGTACGGGCGGTTCGACGCGAGCCCCATCTGCCGCATCGCGTACAGCACGCGACGGTGCGCCGGCTTGAGTCCGTCGCGAACGTCCGGCAGCGCGCGCCCGATGATTACGCTCATGGCGTAATCCATGTACGAGCGCTTCATCTCGTCTTCGATGTTGACGGGGAAACGGTTCAAGGATGTATCTGACATTCGTGAATTCGTGAATTGGTGAATTGGTGAGTTGGTGAGTTGGTGAATGGGTTGCTGTATTGATGCCTCGGCGCCGGGAAGAACACCGGACGGCAATTCACCAGCTCACGAATTCACCACGTCACTAAATATCAAGGTTCTTTACGTCGAGCGCATTGTCCTCGATGAACTTGCGGCGCGGCTCGACCTGGTCGCCCATCAGCGTCGTGAACATCAGGTCCGCTTCCATGTGATCCTCGGCGCGGACCTGCGCGAGCGAGCGCGTCTCCGGGTTCATCGTGGTCGCCCAGAGCGTGTCCGGGTTCATCTCGCCGAGGCCCTTGTAGCGGTTGATCGCCACGCCCTTCTTGCCGGCGGCGGTGAAGAACTCGACGAGGTCGTCCAGCGACTCGATGCGCACCTCGGCGTCGCGTGCCGGTCTAGGCGGCTGCTTCGGTCCGGCGGAGGCGTCGAGCGGCTTGGGCTCGGCCGCGAGTTTCGTGGCCTCGTCGATGGGCGCGCCGCCGATCGCCGTCTCGTTCGCCGCCGCCTGCCCGGCCTCGTCGGACGGGGCTTCTTCCGCCTCCTGCTGGGCCGCCGTACGGACGATCATCGGGCCGCGCACTCCCTTGACGTCCTGGTAGCTCGCCGCCAGCGTCCGGAACTCGCCGGTCGTGACGAAGTCCTGGTCGATGCGGTGATGCCGCGGGTATCCACCGCTGCGATCCTCGATCTCCAGCGCGAATCCCTTGTGCTCCTCGTCCTGCTGCACGGTCAGCGCGCGGCTCGGGGTGGTCAGCGCCGCGGCGAGCGCCTCGACGCGCGCCCGATCCGCGAAGAACGACTTGTCCTTCGCGTCGCGATCGAGCAGCGCCATCACGACGTCGCGCGTCGGCCCGCGCCGCTCGACGATCTGCAGATACTTGCGGAACGCGATCAGCTTCTCCAGGCGCTGCTCGAGCCGCTCGCCGCTCATCTCGCTGCCATCGGGCAGGACGACCACGCGCGACTCCACGGCGCGCCTGATCAGCCACGTCTCGAGCGCGCGGTCGTCGCGGATGAACACCTCGCTCTTCCCCCGCTTCGCGCGAAAGAGCGGAGGCTGCGCGATGTAGATGTAGCCGCGCTCCACGAGCGGCCGCATCTGCCGGTAGAAGAACGTCAGCAGCAGCGTGCGGATGTGCGACCCGTCTACGTCCGCGTCGGTCATGATGATGATGCGGTGATAGCGGGTCTTGTCGGGATCGAAGTCCTCGGCGCCGATCCCGCAGCCGAGCGCCGCGATCATCGTCTTGATCTCGTCGCTGCCGAGCATCTTGTCGAAGCGTGCCTTCTCGACGTTGAGGATCTTCCCCTTGATCGGCAGGATCGCCTGGAACCGGCGGTCCCTGCCCTGCTTGGCCGATCCGCCGGCCGACTCGCCCTCGACGATGTAGATCTCGCTCAGCGCAGGGTCGCGCTCCTGGCAGTCAGCGAGCTTTCCCGGCAGCGTGCTGTTGTCGAGCGCGCCCTTGCGCCGCACCAGATCGCGCGCCTTGCGCGCCGCTTCGCGCGCCCGCGCGGCGTCGACCGCCTTCGCGATGATCTTCTTCGCGACCGCGGGGTTCTCCTCGAGATACGCCCCCAGCTTGTCGTTCAGGATCGCCTCGACGATCCCCTTGACCTCGGTGTTGCCCAGCTTCGTCTTGGTCTGTCCCTCGAACTGCGGGCGCGGGATCTTGACGCTGACGACCGCAATCAAACCCTCGCGGATGTCGTCGCCGCCGATGCTGGCGTCCTTCAGGTCCTTCGTGAGGTTGTTCTTCCCCGCGTAGTAGTTCATCGTGCGGGTCAGCGCGGACCGGAACCCCGACAGGTGCGTGCCCCCCTCGTGCGTGTTGATGTTGTTGGCGAACGAGTACACGGTTTCCGCGTAGCCGTCGTTCCACTGCAGCGCGATCTCGACGTCGATGCCGTCCTTCTCGCCGTGCATGTGGATTGGCTTGTCGTTGACCGCCGCCTTGTTCTGGTTCAGGTAATCGACGAAGGAGATGATGCCTCCTTCGTAAAGGAACTTGTGCGACTTGCCGTCCCGCTCGTCGTCGAGCGTGATGGTGACGCCGCCGTTGAGGAACGCGAGCTCGCGCAGGCGCTGCGCCAGCGTGTCGAAGCTGAACTCGGTCGTCTCGAAAATCTGCTGATCGGGCTTGAACGTGATCTTGGTGCCGCGCTTCCGCGTGGTGCCGGTGATCTCGAGGTCGCCGGTCGGCACGCCGCGCTCGTAGCTCTGCTTGTAGACCTGCCCGTTGCGCCAGATTTCCAGGTCCAGCGATTCGGAGAGCGCATTCACCACGGACAGGCCGACGCCGTGGAGACCGCCCGAGACCTTGTAGCTCTCGTTGTCGAACTTACCTCCCGCGTGGAGCACCGTCAGTACGACTTCCGCCGCGGAGCGGCCGCTCGCGTGCAGGTCGACGGGGATGCCGCGTCCGTTGTCGACGACCGTCACCGACTGGTCGATGTGCAGCGTGACGTTGAGCTGGTCGCAGTGTCCCGCGAGCGCCTCGTCGATGGAGTTGTCGACAATCTCGTAGACGAGATGGTGCAGCCCTGCGGGCCCGGTCGATCCGATGTACATCGCCGGACGCGTACGGACGGCTTCGAGCCCTTCGAGAACCTTGATCTTGTCCGCGCCGTAGTCGTCCGAGAGGACGCCGTCGCCGTTGCCGGACCCGGCGGCGTGCTCGGCCGGGACCATGTGGTCCACGGGTAGAGACTGGTCCTGCGGCGTCAGCCCGGAGGGACGCTGTTCGTCGTTCTGATGTTCAGGCATTCAAAAGAAATTTTGTGAGTCTGCGAATTGGTGAATTTGTGAATTTGTATGAAGCTCGGTTGGAGGCTAATCCGCTGATTCACCAACTCACGAATTCACGACTTCGGGTCACACCCTCATGGGCATGATCACATACGTGTAGTCGTAGCCTTCCGCGCCCACGGGCTTCATCACGGCCTGGCTCATTTCGTCCTTGAATTCGAGCCCGACCGAATCGGTCTCGACGACATTGAGGAAGTCGAGCACATACTGCGCGTTGAAGCAGATCGTCACGGGAGCGCCGGCGTAGTCGACAATCAGTATTTCCTTCGCCTCACCGAATTCCGGGCTGCTCGAGGCAATCTCGACCTTGCCCTTGTCGACCGTGACCTTGATGGCGCGCGAGCGCTCGTTCGACAGTAGCGCGACGCGCTTGACGGCGTTCGTCAGCCGATCGCGGTCGAACTCGACTCGCTTGTCGTTGCTCTTGGGGATCACCCGCTCGAAGGCAGGAAACTGCCCATCGATCATCCGCGAGATCAACAGGCGCCCGCCGACGTCGAAGAACAGGTGATTCTCGCCGCGCTCATACTGGATATCACCCTCGCCCTCGGCGAGGAGGCGCCCCAGTTCGAGCAGAGTCTTGCGGGGCAGAATGACCCGTTCTTCCTCGTCCTTCGTTTGCCCTTCCGCCCTTTCGCGCGGTACCGTGATCAACGCGAGACGGTGGCCGTCGGTCGAGACCAGTCCAAGCGAGTCGGATTTCTGGATGAACAGCGCGCCGTTCAGAAAATACCGTGTGTCCTCTCCCGTGATCGCGAACTGCGTCTTCTCAATCATGTTCTTGAGAACATCGCGCGGCAGCGTCACGGTGGCACCCGTCGCTTCCGGCAGCGTGGGGAAGTCCTCGCGCGGCAGCGTCTGCATGCGCGAGTCGAAACGATCGGCTGCAACCTTGACGCCGTTCTTGTCCTCCTCGATCCGGATGTCTGTCTCGGGCAGCGCTTTGACGACCTCGTACAGCTTCTTCGCCGGCAACGTCAGCGATCCACCTTTCGTCACCGACGCCGCGCACTTGCTGCGCAGGCCGACTTCGAGGTCGGTCGCGAGGAACTTCACCTGCTCGCCGGATGCCTCAATCAGCACGTTGGCGAGAATTGGAATCGTGTTCTTGCGCTCGACGATGCCCTGGAACAGTTGCAGTTCGCGCAGCAGATCCGTCTTGCGTACGACAAGTTCCATGTGGTGATGACCTCGTGGGAGATGGCGCCTCGCGGCGTCTCCCTCTTAGATGAAAGGGAGATTCTAAGAACAAAGAATTATAACAAGAAAGAGGTGCTGTTGAAAACAGCCAAAGAGGGTAATTAGCCCTTGAAAATCTGTTATTTACGCTGTTGAGCGGACGCCGCTGCTGCGGCGGGTTTGGAGTGGAGGTTTCGGTGAGGACGAGGCGCGACTCGACGGCGCACATCGAGCGGGGGAGCTGGTCCTTGGAGGGTTGTGGAAAAACGACGAAACGCCGCTCTTCTCAGCGAAACGTTTCGAGGAAGGTGTTAATAAGTGTGTTGAAATCTCCGTCGCGCTTGCGGAGATCTTCTATCTTCCGGATCGAGTGAATCACCGTCGAATGGTGCTTGCCACCGAAGCTCCGGCCGATCTCGGGCAGCGACGCATTCGTCAGGGTTTTGCACAGGAACATCGCAATCTGTCTCGGCATCGCGATCGACTTCGAGTTGTTGCGCGATTTCAACTCCCCGTGCTTCAGTTGGTAGTAGTCGGAGACGAACTTCTGGATGCCCTCGATGGTGACGGCGCGCTCGTCGTGCTGGAGCACGTTGCGCAAGACGTCCTGCGTGAGCGGCAGCGAGATTTCCCGGCCGGTCAGCGACGCGTAGGCAATCAGCCGGATGAGCGATCCTTCGAGCTCCCGGATGTTCGACTTGATCTTGCCGGCGATGTAAATAGCCACGTTGTCCGGAAGAGGCACACCTTCGGTTTCCGCCTTCTTCTTGAGGATGGCGACCTTTGTTTCGAGATCCGGGGGCTGGATGTCGGCGATGAGGCCCCACTCGAATCTCGAGCGCAGCCGCTCTTCGAGCGACGGAATCTCGTGAGGCGGGCAGTCGCTGCTGATGACGATCTGCTTCTGCGAGTCGTACAACGCGTTGAAGGTGTGGAAGAACTCCGTTTGCGTCCCTTCCTTGCCCGCGAGGAACTGAATGTCGTCGACGAGCAGCACGTCGACGCTGCGATACCGCTCGCGGAAGTCCAGGATGCGGTCGTACCGGACCGCGTTGATCATCTCGTTCATGAAACGCTCGGACGAGATGTAGGTGAGTTTCAGGTTGCTCAGATGATTGAGGACGTAATGCCCGATGGCGTGCATCAGGTGCGTCTTGCCAAGGCCCACGCCGCCATAGATGAACAGCGGGTTGTAGGAGCGCGACGGCGCCTCCGCGACAGCGCGGCACGCGGCGTGCGCAAACTGATTGGACGATCCGACAATGAACGTGTCGAATGAATATCGCGGAGCGAGTCCGCCCGCTGGCGCTTCCTGTTCGGGCTCGAGCTCGAGGGGCGCGGTCAGGGAATTCTCGACGGCGGGCGGAATCACCGGCGGCGGCGCGACCCCCTCGTCGGTGACGAAAGAAAGCAGCGCGCCCTTGCGGTCGACTTCAGTGAGCGCCTCGTCGAGCACGCCTGCGTAGTGCTTCGTCAGCCAGTCGCGAAATAGGTTGTTCGGGACGCGGACGCGAATCGTCGTGCCGTTGTCGTTGACGAGCGCCGTCGGCTTGAACCACGTGTAGAAGCTGTGGCGATTGACTTTCGTCTCGACCCGGGAAAGGACCTGATCCCAAATGCTGCTGCCGGTCATGTTCACAGATCCCGTCCAATTGTCCAAAATTCCGGACTTTCGCCTGCCACCGACCCTTGCGAGTGCCTCGGTTCCCTAAGAATTCGCCGCAAAACCTGCGAATTTGCCAATACTTTCGGCCTTCGCCCCATGGAAAGCGGCTTCACTCCAGCACCGGAGGCTGGAGCTCTAGCGAAAACCTTGGCTTTTCCACATTTTTTTCCACAGTTGTGGAAAACTCGGGGGGAGACCCTACCGCCGCCGCAGGGGAGGCGACTGTAACACACGCTCCGGAACGCGGCAACCGGCTCGAGATCGCGGGTAGTGGTCTAGGCGATTGACACTGCCGAGGGGCCTTGGTTACTATCTAAGTTTCTCCGCCATCAGTCGCTTACAGCAAAGGGATTCGACATCATGAGCGTCACGTTCCAACCTAACCGCCGGCATCGGCGCCGCACGCACGGTTTTCTCGTGCGGATGGCCACGAAGAACGGCCGGCTCGTGCTGAAGCGCCGCCGCGCCAAGGGGCGGAAGCGCCTCAGCGTCTCGTCCGAGTAGGCGCCTGGCGACAGCCTGAAATGCGCCCCGGGATCCCTCGCCTTGGCAGCTCGCGCCTCCACGGAGTCCCAGCGTTTCCCGAAGGAGCGCCGTCTGAGACGGCGCAGTGAGTTTCAGCATGTCTTCGATCTGGCGCTTCGCGCCAGCGGCCGTTATCTGACCGTGCTTGTGGCGCCCAGCTCATCAGGCACATCCCGGCTCGGAATCGTCGCGTCGAAGAAGCTGGGCAATTCGGTCAAAAGAAATCGGGCTAAGCGTTTGATACGACAGGTTTTTCGGCGGATCCCCTCGCTGGATGACGGGGCCGTGCTCGACATCGTGGTCATCCCGCGGCGAGAGCTGTTCGACGCCGCCTATCCCAGCCTGGAGACCGACTTTCGCGGCGCGCTCAGGCGCTCGGCCGCGCGGCTTCCCCGTCATGACGTCCGCTGACTCCACCGCGTTGACCGGCGCGCAACGGGCCGCGCTGGGGCTGCTGCGCATCTATAAAGTCCTTTTTTCACAACTATTTACTGGTTCCTGCCGTTTCCTGCCGTCCTGTTCCGACTATGCGGCGGGAGCGGTGGCGCGCTTCGGGGTCGTCCGCGGCTCCCTAATGGCCGCCCGGCGCCTGGCGCGATGCCACCCGCTCGGCGGCCACGGCCACGACCCGGTGCCAGACCGCTGGCGAGCCTGAATTTCATGGAAAAGCGCGTTCTACTGGCGGTCGTCCTGTCGTTCATCGTCCTGTACGGGTACGAGGCCTTGTTCACTCCGCCCAAGCCGCGGCCGAAGCCGAATGCCGCGCCGGCAGCGGCTAACGCGCCGCCGCCGGCCGCGACGCCGGGCCAGGCGGCCGTCGCCACCGCGCCGGCCGCGCCGCCGCCGTCGGAGGCCCCGCAACCCGCCACGCCCGCTGTCGCGGCCATCGTGAGCGACACCGAAGAACGCGCCGTGATCGTCGAGAACGATTCAGTCCGCGCAGAGTTCAGCACGCGTGGCGGCGTCCTCAAGAGCTGGAGGCTGAAGAAATACGAGGACAGCTCGCGACAGCCCCTCGAGCTCGTTCCGACAACGGTTCCTCCCGGCAGCGTCCGGCCGTTCAGCCTGACTGTCGACGATGCCGCGATCACGGCGACGTTGCGACAGGCGCTCTACAAGCCGAGCGCGACGGAACTGCACCCCGGGAGTTCCCCCGCCACGCTGACCTTCGAATACCAGGACGCGTCGGGTCTGACGGCCAGGAAAGAGTTCGTCTTCACGCCCGACAATCCGTATCTCGTGTACTTTTCCGCGGACGTCCGGCGCGGCGACGCGGCGCTCCTGCCGACGGTCGAATGGGGCCCCGCGCTCGGCAGTGGAATCGTTGCGTCCTCGCGCAGCTACAGCCCCGCGCCGCAGCCGATCTTCTACCGCGACGGCTCGGTGACGCGGGTGAAGACGACGAAGATCCAGGAGAACCCGCGGCAGGAGGGGGTGTTTGGTTTCGCGGGCGTCGACGATCACTATTTCCTGACCGCTGCTGTTCCAATCGGCCAGCCGCTGGTCGTCGCGTATCGTCCGGTCGACGTGCCGATTCCCGGCGGCGACGGGAAGACCGTGGCGCACTTCGTCGAGTGGTCGGCCCGCTACGCGTCGGCGCCGAAGCAGGCGCGATTCTTCATGGGGCCGAAGGACTTCGACGTGCTCGCGTCGATCGATCGGGACCTGGTCCGCTCGATCGACTTCGGCATCTTCGCGTGGATCGTGGTGCCGCTGCTGCGGGCGCTCAAGTGGGTCAACCACTACATCGGCAACTACGGCTGGTCGATCATCGCGCTCACCGTGATCATCAACCTCGTCATGTTCCCGCTGCGCCACAAGAGCGTCGTCTCGATGCGGCGGATGCAGGAGATTCAGCCAAAGGTGAAGGCGATCCAG
>Ga0209343_10000294_pt1 | contig 69352 bp, 68 predicted proteins | sample RifCSPlowO2_02_FD_184026 | JGI IMG/M metagenome (GOLD analysis project Ga0209343, IMG submission 184026) | Groundwater microbial communities from Rifle, Colorado - Rifle CSP2_plank lowO2_0.2 (SPAdes) (version 2) | ecosystem: Environmental > Aquatic > Deep subsurface > Groundwater | place...
CTTGCGCCGCGGCAACGGTGTTCAGCGTGGCAGCAGCCAGGGCAGCGTTAGTGTGTTCAGCAATAACCAAGATAGTCATTTAGATTACCTTCGCCTCGTTCTTCAGTTTCTCGACCAGTTCAGCCACAGACTTGACCTTGATACCCGCGCTGCGAGTAGCCGGCGCTTCTACTTTCAGGGTCTTGACGGTGGAGGTGGTGGCAACGCCCAGGGCGTCCGGAGTAACCACTTCCAGCGGCTTTTTCTTGGCCTTCATGATGTTCGGCAACGACGCGTAGCGCGGCTCGTTGAGGCGCAGGTCGGTGGTCACGATGGCCGGCAGATTCAACGCAACGGTCTGCAGACCGCCGTCGATTTCGCGAGTTACGTTGACCTTGTCACCCGCCACTTCAACCTTGGAGGCGAAGGTGCCTTGGCCGAAACCGGTCAGCGCAGCCAGCATTTGGCCGGTCTGGTTATTGTCGCTGTCGATCGCCTGCTTACCCAGGATCACCAGCTGTGGCTGCTCTTTATCGACCACTGCCTTAAGCAGCTTGGCCACAGCCAGGGAATTCAGTTCATCGGCGCTTTCAACCAGGATCGCGCGATCAGCACCCAGAGCCAGCGCAGTGCGCAGTTGCTCTTGGGCAGTACCCGGACCGATGGAGACGACGACGATTTCGCTAGCCACGCCTTTTTCTTTCAGGCGGACGGCTTCTTCCACGGCGATTTCGCAGAAGGGGTTCATCGACATCTTGACGTTTGCAAGGTCAACGCCGGAATTGTCCGCTTTGACGCGAACCTTGACGTTGTAGTCGACCACTCGTTTGACAGCTACAAGAACCTTCATGGATTCCTCGTTACTCTCCGGTGAATAAGAATGTCGTCCAGGCGCACCTGGTCGGCTCTGCGGGGATCGGCCGTAACCGACAAACTGCTCAAATAATGAGCGCAAAACCGGCCATATCTTGACCGTAACGCCCCGCCCGGTCAATACGCGGTCGCGCTCATTAACCGTCATGCAGCCGGGCTAATCCGTGCTTTCGAGAGAATTCAAACAAACGTTTGTATTGGCCCTCTTCGAGGGTGTGGATATAATGCCCTGGCTCTGATCATGGAAAGGTCCTAGCTTCCAATACTAAAACATCGAAGAGCCCTGAGTAGGAGATAGTCTGTGGAACGCGAATTTATGGAATTCGACGTCGTCATCGTCGGCGCCGGCCCTGCTGGTTTGTCCGCCGCCTGCCGACTGAAACAGAAGGCCGCTGAGGCTGGCAAAGAAATCAGCGTTTGCGTGGTAGAGAAAGGCTCCGAAGTTGGCGCTCACATTCTCTCTGGCGCAGTCTTCGAGCCTCGTGCCCTGAACGAACTGTTCCCGGACTGGAAAGAGCTCGGCGCGCCGCTGAATACCGAAGTCAAGCGCGACGACATTTACATGCTCAAAAGCGCCGAAAGCGCGATCAAGGTGCCGAATCTGTTTGTGCCCAAGACCATGCACAACGAAGGCAACTACATCATCTCCCTGGGCAATCTGTGCCGCTGGCTGGCCCAGCAGGCGGAAAACCTGGGCGTCGAAATCTACCCAGGCTTCGCAGCTCAAGACGTGCTGTTCGATGAAAACAACGTGGTGCGCGGGATCATCACCGGCGACCTCGGTGTCGACCGTGAGGGCCACCCCAAAGATGGCCTGTACACCCCCGGCATGGAACTGCGCGGCAAATACACCCTGTTCGCCGAAGGCTGCCGCGGCCACCTCGGCAAGCAACTGATCAACAAATTCAACCTGGACAGCGACGCCGACGCCCAGCACTACGGCATCGGCATCAAGGAAATCTGGGACATCGACCCGGCCAAACACGAGCAAGGCCTGGTGGTACACACCGCAGGCTGGCCGCTGAACGATGAAAACCCAGGCGGCTCCTTCCTTTATCACCTGGAAAACAACCAGGTGGTGGTCGGCCTGATCGTCGATCTGTCGTACAGCAACGCCTATCTTTCGCCGTTTGACGAGTTCCAGCGCTACAAGCACCACCCGGTCATCGCGCAATACCTGGAAGGCGGCAAGCGTGTGGCTTACGGCGCACGCGCCATCTGCAAGGGCGGCCTGAACTCGCTGCCGAAAATGGTCTTCAACGGCGGCGCACTGATCGGCTGCGATCTGGGCACCATGAACTTCTCGAAGATCAAGGGCAGCCACACCGCGATGAAGTCCGGCATGCTCGCAGCCGACACCGTGGCTGACGCCCTGCTTGCCGGCAAGGAAGGCGGCGACGAGCTGACCACTTATGTCGAAGCATTCAAGGCCAGCTGGCTGTTCGATGAGCTGTTCCGCAGCCGCAACTTCGGTCCGGCCATGCACAAGTTCGGCTCGCTGATTGGCGGTGCGTTCAACTTCATCGACCAGAACATCTTCAACGGCAAACTGCCCTTCACCCTGCACGACACCAAGCCGGACTACGCCTGCCTGAAGCTGGCCGCCGACTCGACGAAAATCAACTATCCCAAGCCCGACGGCAAGCTCAGCTTCGACAAGTTGAGCTCGGTGTTCCTCTCCAGCACCAACCATGAAGAAGAGCAGCCCTGCCACCTGAAACTCACCGACGCCAGCATCCCGCTGGGTAAAAACCTGCCGCTGTACGACGAGCCGGCACAGCGTTACTGCCCGGCCGGCGTTTACGAGGTGGTGAGCCTGGAGAACGGCGACAAGAAGTTCCAGATCAACGCGCAGAACTGCGTGCATTGCAAGACCTGCGACATCAAAGACCCATCGCAGAACATCACCTGGGTAACCCCAGAGGGTGCTGGCGGCCCAACCTACCCGAACATGTAACGGGCAGGCTGGTCGCAAAAAAGGGCTCCCGCGGGAGCCCTTTTGTTTGCGTGGTTTTAAGCACCCAACGGACCAATGGGGAAAAACACGCCGCCACTCCAGACACCCAACCATTCGCGACCATCGATTTCCCGCGGCTGCGCCAGCTCGACCAACTGATAGAACACGTTGCGATGCACCAGTGCTTCGAGATTGCTGCGCATCAACAGGTAAGGGGACGGCTCCTGGGTCACTGGGTCGATCAGCACACGCAAGGGATGCTCGGCGCCCGCCGCCACCTCATCGTCAACGTTACTGGTAAAGCGCAGCACCTGCGCCTCACCCTCGCCCTCTACCTGCAAACTGACGGCCACGAAGGGCGCGTCGTCCACCTGGATGCCAACCTTCTCCACCGGGGTGACCAGAAAATACTCATCGCCATCGCGCCGAATGATCCCGGAGAACAGCCGCACCATGGGCTTGCGCCCAATCGGCGTGCCCAGGTAGTACCAGGTGCCATCGCGAGCGATGCGCATGTCGATGGCACCACAGGATGCTGGATTCCACAGATGCACTGGCGGGAAACCCTGTTTGTCGGCCTGCGGAATCTGCGCCAGCAGCTTGCCCGGATCAATCATGGGTTGCCCCCTGCTCACTGACCCCAAGCAGGCGCCGGGCATAATCACGCAGCGGCGGCGCCAGCAGATCCTCCGGCTTGGCATCGTAAAACGTCAAAAAGCCGCCTCGACTACGGATTTGCGCCGTATCGACCAAATAGCGGGTATTGGTCTCGATCAGCATCAACTGCACCACACCATGATCCACGCCCAGGCGATCCAGGGCCTCCTGATCCTGCCATTCATCCGTGGTGCCGATGCGGTCGTCGGCCGCGGCAAAGCGCGCGTACAACAGATAATTGGCCCCTGCCGTGCGCGCCTGGGTCATGGCCTCTTCCAGGCCGACGGCTGCCGGCGCACGGCGCACCAGCGGGAAGTATTGGATAAAGCCGTTAAAAGCCTCCTCCGCCACCACATTGGGCCGCGGATAGGCCTTGCCGGGCGGCACAAAGGGGCCCTGGGCGATGTAGATAAAGGAGTCCGGCTGCAGGTGCCAGTTGTTCACCCGATAGGTGCGGCTGTGATCAAGCACGCCGGCATCGCGAAACTGATACTCCACACCGTCGGCCATATCACTGACCTTCATGCAGCCACTCAGCCCCACCCACAACAGCAGCAGTATCAGCTTACGCATCGCTTACTCCCTCTACGCCGCGACAAGAAAACGGCGCGCCAACCCTTGATGGCCGATGCCAATGCAGCATCCGCGCCACTACAGACCGCGCTGCCACTCCTGCCGCAACTGAGCCTGCTGCGGCCGCTCGATGGCCTGGCGCACCTGCGCCAGCATGCGCGCCTTATCAGCCCCCAGGGTTCCCTTGAGCACCAGGTAATTGGAGGCATGGTCGCTGCGAAACACCGTATCGCGTAGCTCAAGCGCCTGCAGCAATTGCTCGACCTCGCGGAACAACTGATCCTGGCTGAGCGGCTGGTAATCAGCAAAACCGGCACGAAAGCGCGCCTCGCCGGTGGGAAAACTCACCACCAGGGTCGACAGGTATTCGGGCTGAGCGGCATTCATCAGCCGCGCAGAGTTCAACGCATGCTGCGCGCTCAGCAACTGCCCGCCCAAGCCATTGAGGATCATCACCGAACGGCTGATGCCGGCCTGCCCAAGCTTGTCCAGGGCACTCAGGGTCGACTCGAAGGTCTCGCCCTTGTTGACTCGCGCCAGCACCTCATCATCACCGGATTCGGCCCCGACATAGGCCATCTTCAAGCCGGCATCGGCCAGCTCCTTGAGTTCCTCGACCGACTTCTTGCGCAGGTTGCGTGGCAAGCAATAACTGGACACCCGTTCAACCTGGGGCATGTGCTGACGAATCGCACTCAAGATCGCCAGCAGTCGGCGCGTCGGCAGCACCAGCGCGTCGCCGTCGGCAAGAAAGATTCGCCGCACGATCAGTTGCTCACCGCAGCGCTGGATCTCCGCCAGCACCTCGGCCTCGTCACGGGCGCGAAACTTCTTCTGCGGCTGGGTGTACATCTCGCAGAAGCCACAATTGTTCCACGAGCAACCGTTGGTTACCGGCAAAATCAGCGAATGGGCCTCGCTGGGCGGGCGAAACACCGGCTCGATGTAGTTAATTGGGAACACTGCAGACATGCCACTCTCCCAGATGCTGGCAGCCTAGCCGCCAAGCATATTCATCATCTGATTATTCACCCAGCCAAACGCAACGACAGCGCCCGCCGGCTCAGCGCTGCACCTTAATAGCTACGGCGCCGCAAGCACGCCGGAAAGCCCCAGCCGATGCTGGCGCATCCAGGCCGATCGCTGGTCACCCAACAGGCGTCCACTCAGCTGCTTGGCGCATCAGCATCGCGCTTGCGCTTGTTACCCATGCGCACGCCGATGTCCATAAGGAACTGGAAGAAGCCTTCCTGATCCTCGAGCACGCCACGCCAAAACGGCGAGTGGTAGAGCGACACCGCACCATCCACCAATGCCCAGGCGGCGCAAAAGTGGAAGTACGGAGGCACATCCTCAAGCTTGCCCTCGGCAATCCGGCCCTTGATCAGCAAGGTCAGACGCTCGAAGTTGGAGGCACGGATCTTGTGCAGCTCCTCGACCATTTCCGGCACATGATTGCCCTTGACCGCCTTCTCTTCGAGGCGATCAAACAAGCGATAGCGCTGCGGATCACGCATGCGGAACTCGAAAAAGGCCCGCGACATGGCTTCCTTGTCGCGCTCCACATCGGCCGACTGCAAGATTCCGTTCAATTCGCGCTCGTAGTCGAGCATCAAACGCAGATAAATCTCGGCCTTCGACTTGAAGTGCTTATAGATGGTGCCTTTGCCGATGCCGACCGCATCCGCAATCATCTCGACAGTCACTCCTTCCTCACCTTGCTCAAGAAACAGCTTCAGCGAGGTGTCGAGAATCTCTTGCTCACGGCGGCGAAACTCACGGACCTTACGGGGTTCTTTTTGCATAAAAAACACTGAGGGAGACAAAAAAGAAGTCGCGTATTATGCCTATCTAACGCAGAAATGCACGGATCATCGGTGCTTCGAGCCATTAACCACGGTTTCTCCAGCGCCCGCAAGCATGTCCGAAAAGCCCCATCCGGCCGTTCCAAGCGGCCTTTGCCAGCCATCGCGTCGGCTCGCAAAGCAATAGCAGGCGCCTATTGGCCCGCCACGAGCACCCGAGTGAGTAAAGGCTATTCCAAAAGCGTTTAAGAACGCCGAAATTTGCCCTGGACGCCGGACAAACATCGCCAATACTTGAGTTACTGGCGTGCGGCTTCTTCCCCCAAGAGCCCCACCAGGAAAGACGCAGTAGACCACGCGTCTTTCGTTCTACTCCTAATGGTCTTAACCCGGATTCCCCCCCAGAAGCCGGGTTTTTTTTACCTGCGATTTACCCGCGCCAAGGGAAACAGGCGCTGGAAATTCTGCGTGGTCTGCTCGGCCAGGGTGTCCACCGTCACGCCACGCAGCGGCGCCAGAAACTCGGCCACATCGCGCACGTATTCCGGCAGGTTGGGCTTGCCGCGATGGGGGATCGGCGCCAGGTACGGCGCGTCGGTTTCGATCAGCAAGCGGTCCGCCGGTACCTGGCGCGCCACCTCACGCAGCGCATCGGCATTGCGGAAGGTCACAATGCCGGACAGGGAAATGTAAAAACCCAAATCCAGGGCCGCCTTGGCCATCGGCCAGTCTTCGGTAAAGCAATGCAACACGCCGGCCTGGGGCAACGCCGCCTCACGCAACAAGGCCAGGGTGTCGGCGCGCGCCTCGCGGGTGTGGACGATCACCGGCTTGCCGGTGAGTTGCGCGGCGTGCAGATGCAAACGAAAAGCCTGGCGCTGCAACTCGGCCGCTTGCGGCTCGTAGTGATAGTCCAGACCGGTTTCGCCAATGGCCACCACATGAGGGTGATTGAGCTCGGCCAACAACCAATCCAGCCCAGGCGCCGCCCCCGGTTGCAGGTCCAGCGGATGCACACCCACCGTGCAATCAACATCGGCATAGCGTTCGCTCAAGGCCTTGACCGCCGCCGCGTTGTCGGCACTGATGCCAATACACAGGAAGTGACCAACACCGCGCCCGCGCGCAGCCGCCAGCGCCGCATCGAGGGAACCGCCATGGGCGCTCAGATCGAGACGATCAAGGTGACAGTGGGAATCAATCAGCACGAAAAAACCTCAGGCCGCGAGCTGCGCAGAACAGGCAACCGCGGGTAATTAACGCTCAGCGCAGGCGGCTGTTACATCGTATGGGTGGGACGATCGGACTTCAGCGCGCCGGCCAGATAGGTCTCGATCTTGTTGCGGGCGGCGTTGTCGCCATCATTGAACTGCACACCCACGCCCGCGGCACGGTTGCCTTGCGCACCTTTGGGGGTGATCCAGACGACCTTGCCGGCGACCGGAATTTTCTCCGGCTCATCCATCAGGTTGAGCAACATAAACACTTCATCGCCCAGCTTGTAGCTCTTGTTGGTCGGGATAAACAGGCCGCCGTTTTTGATAAAAGGCATATAGGCGGCATACAACACGGACTTGTCCTTGATGGTCAAAGACAAGATCCCGTTACGCGGGCCCAGGTTCGGTGGCAAGCTCATGGGGCATTCCTAGCAAACTGATCCAATGGCCGATTCTAGCCGGGTTCAGGCAAGCTTGCCCACTGCACGAGCAAGGCTTCGAGAAGCAAGGCACGATTAAGGTTGGCCTTGCCGAGGACTTTTTGACGCTGCGCCAGCAACCAGTCCTGCAATGCCAACACCTTGTTCTGGGTCGTTTTCTCCGCCAGGTACTGCACCACCTTGTGCATATCCGCCAAACCCAAGCCGGTTTCATCACGCGTCATCTGGTAGCGCAACATCAATTGTGCCCAGTCGCAGAACCAGTCGAACAGCAGAATCAGCGGTACGGCATTCCAGCTGTCGGCCAACTGGCTGACACCGATTTGTCGCTTGATCAGCTTTTTGACCCCCTCGACCACCTGCGCGCGCTGCGCCAGTACGCCCTGGCCGTGCAAACGCACGGCTTCCAGCGGCGAACCACCGGCCAGTTGCAGCAGCTCCTGCACCTGCGCATCGCCCACATCGGCCAAGGCACCGCGCAACCAGAGCAGGCTCTCAGTGGCATTCGGCAGTGGGCAGGCTTGCTGCACGCAGCGACTCTTGACCGTCGGCAACAGCCGACTGGGCTGATGGCTGACCAGTAACAGAACCGTATCGCCGGAGGGCTCTTCCAGGCTTTTCAGCAAGGCATTGGCCGCGTTCAGGTTCATCGCCTCGACAGGCTCCAGCAGCACCACCTTGCGCCCACCCAACTGCGCGGTTTGCACCACGAAGCTGACCAGTTCGCGGACCTGATCGACCCGAATGGCTTTATCAACCTCCTCCGGCTCGAGGACAAAGTTGTCGGGGTGAGTGCCCGCCGCCAGCAGGTGACAGCCCTTGCACTGACCGCAAGGCGCCAACCCAACAGGCGTCTGGCACAACAGCAAGGCGCGCAAGCGCTCAGCCAGCGCGCGTTTGCCGATACCGACCGGGCCATGCAACAGGTAAGCATGGGCATGTTGCTTGCGACTGGCCAACTGCTGCCAGAGCACGGCCTGCCAGGGATAGGCCTCAGCCACGGCAGCGCCCTACCAGTTCCGGCAACAAGGCATCCAGGGCCGCCTGAACCGCCGCCAACGATTGCCCGGCATCAAGAATGTGATAGCGTTGTGGCGCCAGCGCGGCACGCTCCAGGTAGGTTTTGCGCACCGCATCGAAGAAGCTGCGGCCTTCCTGCTCGAAACGGTCGAGCCGACCGCGAGCGGCTGCGCGGGCCAGGCCCACCTCAATCGGCAAATCAAATACCAGGGTCAGATCAGGACGCAGCGAACCCTGAACAAAGCTTTCCAGTTGCTCGATCCGCGCCGTGGGCAAACCGCGGCCACCGCCCTGATACGCATAAGTCGCATCGGTAAAACGGTCGCATAAAACCACGCTACCGCGGGCCAACGCCGGCCGGATAACCTCGGCCAGGTGCTGGGCACGGGCCGCGAACACCAGCAACAACTCGGTATCGGCCGCCATGACTTCGCTGCAGGGGGTCAACAGCAGTTCACGAATTCGCTCAGCCAGCGGCGTGCCGCCAGGTTCGCGGGTGAGCAGCACATCGATACCCTGCTCGCGCAGGCGCTCGGCCAGGTAATCCCGATTGGTGCTTTTGCCGGCCCCTTCCGGGCCTTCCAGGGTAATAAACAGGCCGCTCACTGACTGTCCTTTTTGAGTTCGGGCGTGGCTGGGCTGGAGCGATAATCGGCGCGGCGTTTGAGCTGAAACTCGCGTACCGCGCGGTTGTGCGCCTCCAGGCTGGCGGAGAATACATGGCTGCCGTCACCGCGGGCGACGAAATACAGGCTGTTACCCGGCGCCGGATGCAGCGCGGCATGAATGGCGGCGCGCCCGACCAGGGCAATCGGCGTGGGTGGCAGGCCGGCATTGGTGTAGGTGTTATAGGGCGTGGGTTCGCGCAAATTGGCGCGGGTCAGATTGCCGTTGTAGCGCGCCCCCAGGCCGTAAATCACCGTAGGGTCGGTCTGCAGCAACATGCCGATGCGCAAGCGCCGCACAAACACGCCAGCGATTTCCTCACGCTCGTGGGGCGCGCCGGTTTCCTTCTCCACCAACGAGGCCATGATCAATGCCTGCCCCGGCTCTTTATAAGGCAGGCCTTCGGCGCGCTGCGCCCACTCCTGGGCCAGCACTTCATCCATCCGCGCCAGCGCCTGCTTGAGCAGATCAAGGTCGCGCATGCCGCGCACATAGCGATAGGTGTCAGGAAAGAAGCGCCCCTCAGGATGCAGCCCGTCGCGCCCCAGGCGCGTCATCAGTTGTGCATCGCTCAGCTCGGCCAACTCTTGCACCAGCTTGTCCTGGCGCGCCAAGGCGCTGCGCACCTGCTGAAAGTTCCAGCCTTCAACCAGCGTCAGGCTGTACTGCACCACTTCACCACGCTGCCACAGCGTGAGCAATTGTTGTGCAGTCATGCCGGGCGTCAGGCGGTATTCACCACTGTGCAGGGCATGCTCAGCCAGATTGAAGCGCCAATACAGACGCAGCCAGAAGGCATCCTGCAGCACACCCTCGGCTTGCAGACGATTGAGCTCCCCGCCCGGTGTTGCTCCGGCGGCGACATCCAGCAATTGCTCGGCGGGCAGTTGCAGCGGTTGCTGCAAGGCCTCGCGCTGCCAGTAGAACGCCAACGCCAACAACACGCCGGCAGTCAGCACGCCAACACCCAGTAGCACCGATATTTTCCGTATCACAACTCAACAGCCCACTAGGTCGCCAGCAATGGCCTGCAGTTTACGGGTGAGCGGGCCGACCGGCCAGTCATGTGCAGCCAGGGCGCGCACCGGCCAGACACCGTAGAGGCTGTTACACATAAACACCTCATCGGCGCCCAGCAACTCGGCATAGTCGATGTCACGCTCAACGACGGTGACACCCAACTGCCGCGCCTGGGCCAGCAATTCACCGCGCATCACCCCCGCCACTCCGCAACGGCTGAGTTGCGGGGTCAGCAAAACCTGATCGCGAACCATAAACAAATTGCTAAAAACCCCCTCGACCACCCGCCCGGAGGTGTCACAGAGCAAGCCTTCGGCATAGTCCGGCGACTGCCATTCGGCACGCGCCAGCACTTGTTCCAGCCGATTGAGGTGCTTGAGCCCGGCCAGCAAGGGCTGCTCGGCCAGGCGGGTCACGCAAGGAAACAGCCGCACGCCGTGCTCGGCATTGGTCGCTGGATACGCCGGTCGAGGGCCGCCCAGGATAATTCGCCGTGGCTGCGCCGGTACCGGCAAGGCATAGCCACGCTGACCATCGCCACGGGTCAACAGCAACTTGAGCACACCGTCGCCAAGCTGCGCCGCAAAGGCCAGCAATTCGTGGCGCAACAAGCCCAGGTCACAGGGCAACGCCAAACGCGCGCTGCCCTGCTGCAGACGCGTCAACTGGCGCTCCAGCAATTGAATCTGCCCGCCGCGAACGCCCATGGTGGCGAACAAGCCGTCGCCATAGGCCAGGCCACGGTCCTGGACCGACAGCGACTCAGTCGGCTGCCCGTCGATCCAGCTGAGCATCAGCCGACAAACCGGCGAAACACCAGCGAACCGTTGGTGCCGCCAAAGCCGAAGGAGTTGGACAGCACCACATCGATCTTGCGGCTTTTGGCTTGATGCGCGACGAAGTCCAGGTCGCAGCCCTCATCCGGCTGATCCAGATTGATGGTCGGCGGCGCCACCTGATCGCGCAGCGCCAGCACACTGAAGATCGCCTCGACTGCGCCAGCGGCGCCCAACAGGTGCCCAGTCATCGACTTGGTGGAGCTGACCGACAGCTTGTAGGCGTGCTCGCCAAACACCGACTTGATCGCCGCCACTTCCGCCTTGTCGCCGGCCGAGGTGGAGGTGCCATGGGCATTGATGTAATCAACCTGATCCGGGCTCACCCCGGCATCGCGCAGCGCCTGGGTCATGCAGCGTGCGGCACCCTCGCCGTCTTCCGGCGGCGAGGTCATGTGATAAGCATCGCCGCTCATGCCAAAACCTATCAGCTCGGCATAGATGGTCGCGCCACGCGCCTTGGCGTGCTCCAACTCTTCCAGCACCAGCGCGCCGGCGCCGTCGGACAAAACAAAACCATCACGGTCTTTGTCCCATGGGCGGCTGGCACGGGTCGGCTCATCGTTGCGGGTCGACAGCGCGCGCGCTGCGGCGAAACCGCCGATACCCAGTCCGCAAGCGGCCATTTCGGCGCCACCAGCGACCATGACGTCAGCTTCGCCATAGGCAATGTTGCGCGCTGCCATGCCGATGCAATGGGTGCCAGTGGTGCAGGCCGTGGCGATGGCGTAATTGGGTCCCTGCAGCCCAAGATGGATCGACAGGAAACCGGAAATCATATTGATGATCGAGCCCGGCACGAAGAACGGCGAAATCCGCCGCGGCCCCTGCTCAATCAGCGATTTACAGTTGTTTTCAATATTGGTCAGGCCGCCGATACCCGAGCCCATGGCCACGCCAATGCGCTCACGGTTGGCATCCGTGACTTCCAGGCCGGAATGGCGCACAGCCTGAAAACTGGCCGCCAAGCCGTACTGGATAAACAGATCGATTTTCCGTGCCTCTTTGGCCGACAGGTACTCTTCGACATTGAAGCCCTTGACCGAGCCGCCAAAACGGGTGGTGTAGGCCGAAAGGTCCATGTGTTCAATCAGACCGATACCGCTACGCCCTGCCAGAATGCCCTGCCAGCTACTCGATACATCCGTACCCAGCGGCGTGAGCATGCCCATCCCGGTAATCACTACACGTCTACGCGACACAGCAAGTTCCTCTTTTTGTTCGATATTCCAGACTGAACCGCACTTAAAGAAAAACCGCACGCCGGTTAAGGCAGTGCGGTTTTTCCAAGTCGGGAATCGACGATTACGGACTGTTACGCGTGCGCGGTAACGTAATCAATCGCTTCCTGAACGGTGGTGATCTTCTCGGCTTGCTCGTCCGGGATTTCGGTCTCGAATTCCTCTTCCAGAGCCATCACCAGCTCAACGGTGTCAAGGGAGTCGGCACCCAGGTCTTCGACGAAGGAAGCGCTGTTGGTTACTTCCTCTTCCTTGACGCCAAGCTGCTCGGCAACGATTTTCTTGACGCGTTCTTCGATGGTGCTCATACCTTGTTTTCACTCCTATGGACAAATCCAGGTAGCTGGTTGCGGGTAAGTGTATAGAAAGGGTTTTCTGCATTTCAAGCTGAATGCCACAAGCACCCCTGCCACACATCAACCTTCTCTCGATAAACCAGCTACGACGTTATAACGAATTCTAAATCGCTGTTATGACAGATACTCGCGGCATCGGGTCACATTCAACTCATGTACATGCCGCCATTGACTGGGATAGTAGCCCCAGTGACGTAGGCGGCGCCATCAGAAACCAGAAACGCCACGACCTTGGCGATCTCTTGCGCCTGCCCAAGACGACCCAACGGGATCTGCGTCAACAGCGCATCGCGCTGCGCCTCTGGCAATTCACGGGTCATATCGGTGTCGATAAAACCAGGCGCCACCGAGTTCACCGTGATCGCCCGCGAGCCCACTTCACGCGCCAGCGCGCGGCTGAAGCCCTCAAGACCCGCCTTGGCGGCCGCGTAGTTGACCTGGCCGGCATTGCCCATGGCACCGACGACCGAACCAATATTGACGATGCGCCCCCAGCGCGCCTTGGTCATGCCGCGCAACACGGCCTTGGACAAGCGGTAGAGGCTGTTCAGGTTGGTGTTGATGACATCGAACCACTCGTCGTCTTTCATCCGCAGCATCAGATTATCGCGGGTGATGCCGGCGTTATTAACCAGAATCAACGGCTGACCGAGGTGCTGCTGGATATGCTCCAGGGTCGCGGCAACCGACTCGCTGTCACTCACATCCAGAACCAGGCCAGCGCCCTCAATGCCATTGGCCTTGAGGGTCTCGGCAATGCGCTCGGCACCGGCCGGCGAAGTCGCCGTACCTATTACCACCGCACCCTGACGCCCCAACTCAAGCGCAATGGCCTGACCAATACCACGGCTTGCGCCAGTAACCAGCGCGACCTTACCTTGCAGGCTCATATCCATTTCTCCTTGATTCAGACCAGTGCCGCACGGGCAGCAGCGAAAGCATCGGGGGTATCCAGGTTGTGGGTATTCACACCTTTGACACAGCGCTTGTTCAAGCCGGACAGCACACGACCCGGACCACACTCCAGCAGGTCAGTCACACCGCGCTCGGCCAGGCAAACCATCGACTCGACCCAACGCACCGGGTTGTACAGCTGCGCCAGCAGATCACGCTTGAGACTCTCAAGATCCTGCACAACCGCCGCACTGACATTCTGCACCAGCGGGATCTGCGGCGCCTGCCAGTTGACCTCGGCAACGGCCTGGGCAAACTGCTCGGCCGCCGGGCGCATCAGCGCACAATGCGACGGCACACTCACCGGCAATGCCAGCGCACGCTTGGCGCCCTGGGCCTTGCAGGCTGCAATCGCGCGCTCAACGGCGGCCGCACCACCGGCGATAACCACCTGACCCGGCGCATTGAAATTCACGGCACTGACCACTTCGCCCTGGGCGGCTTCGGCACAGGCTGCCAGCACCTGGGCATCGTCCAGGCCGAGAATCGCCGCCATGCCACCCTGCCCGGCCGGCACGGCCTGCTGCATCAACTGACCACGGCGCTCAACCAGCCTCAGCGCATCGGCAAAGCCCAAGCTACCCGCTGCCACCAAGGCCGAATACTCGCCCAGGCTATGCCCGGCAACGAACCCTGGACGCACCCCGGCCTGCGCCAGCCACAGGCGCCACAAGGCAATCGAGGCCGCCAGAATCGCAGGCTGGGTCTTGTCGGTTTGATTCAGCAGCGCTTCCGGCCCTTGCTGGGTCAACGCCCAGAGGTCGTAACCCAAGGCGGCGGACGCTTCAGCAAAGGTCTCGATAATCAGCGCGCGCTGAGCAGCCTGCTCGGCCAGCATGCCAAGGGCTTGAGAGCCCTGACCTGGAAAGACAAATGCGAGGTTTGCAGACATTTGAATGGCTCTCTAATGATCTGATCGGCGAAGAAATAGTCGTCCGGTAGGCCCGGCACAATAGGGTCTTCGTTGGATGCCAGGCCCAGCAAAGGGGTCACATCCTACAGCAACAGATGCTCAAGACGCCCATGCAGGCGCTGCGGCAGGTTTTCTCGCACTTCCGCCAAGGCCAGCCGGATGGCACTTTGAAAGGCCTCGGGGGCCGCCGCACCATGACTCTTGACCACAATTCCCTGCAGACCGAGAAAGCTCGCGCCATTGCGCTGCACTGGCCCCAACTCACGCTGCAAGCGGCGCAACAGCGGCAGCGCCAGCAAGCCCAGCAGGCGAGCCCGCAGCGACGCGCGGAACAACGCCTCGATCCGCGCCGCGATCATCGCCGCCAAGCCTTCACTGGATTTGAGCAGGATATTGCCGACAAAACCGTCGCACACCACCACGTCGGCGTCACCACGGTAGAGCCCGTCACCTTCGATAAAGCCGATGTAATTGAGCCCCTGCGCCTGCTGTAACAGATTGGCCGCCAGCTTGACTTGCTGATTACCCTTGATGTCTTCGGTGCCGACATTCAACAGCGCCACGCGCGGACGCTCAACGCCAAGCGCCTCGGCAGCCACCACGCCCATCAGGGCAAATTGGTACAAATGCTCGGCACTGCAATCGACATTGGCGCCCAGGTCCAGCAAGTGGCAATGACCCTGCACCGTAGGAATGGCCGTGACCATGGCCGGCCGATCAATACCCGGCAGGGTTTTCAGCACATAGCGCGACAAGGCCATCAGTGCCCCGGTATTACCCGCACTGACACAGGCCTGGGCCTTGCCATCACGCAGTAACTCCAGCGCCACGCGCATGGACGAGTCAGGCTTGCCGCGCAACGCCTGCGAGGGGCGCTCGGCCATGCCAATCACCTCGTCGGCGTGCTCAATGCGCAGGCGCGCACGATCGACACCGGAATGGCGGGCAATCAGTTCTTCGAGGAGGGATTCTTGGCCAACGAGGACCAGGTGCAACGAGGGGATTTCGGCCAAACAGGCGAGACTGGCCGGAACAATGCAGTGGGGACCGAAGTCCCCACCCATTGCATCAACTGCGATGATCGGAGCGGACAAGATTTACTCGTCAGCGCCCTTGTCGATCACTTTACGACCACGATAAACGCCTTCCGGAGACACGTGGTGACGCAGGTGTACTTCACCAGTGCTTTTCTCTACGGACAGAGCGCTAGCTTCCAGTGCGTCGTGGGAACGGCGCATGTCGCGGGCGGAACGGGATTTTTTGTTCTGCTGAACAGCCATAACTTATTAACTCCTAAACGTTTGGGTCACGCTTTAACTGCGCAAGTACGCTGAACGGGTTGGACCGCGTTACCTCGTCCTCGCTCGACTCAGGCTCATCAAGGCCCGCCGGCGGCTGGCAGGCATCAGGGTCATGGGCTGGAACAATCGGCAAGGCGAGCAACAACTCATCCTCAACCAATGCCAACAAATCCAGCGGGTCTTCACCCACCTCCAGTACGTCATAACCCTTGGGCATGGACTCACTGGATGCGCCCTCTTTCACCACCGCGTATTCACATTCGCTGTGGATCGGCAGAGTGACCAGCTCCAGACAACGCTGGCAAACCATCTTGACCTCTACATCGATCTCGCTGCGAATAACCACAGCTCTCTGCTCGTCACGACCGAAGGTAAACTTCGCCCGAACGAGTCCAGCGTCATCCGCAAGCGGATCACAGAATCGCGACAAGCCAGCTAGCAACACCTGCCCCTCAAGGGTAGTGCCACGATCAGCCAGTTTGCGCGGATCAACGTGAGGTGGAATCGGTCCATTCAACATAGGCGCCGCATTCTAGGGACGCCCCCTGCCACTGTCAAAGGAAATTCCACCTGTCCGCCCACCGGCATAGCCACTAGAATCGCCAGCCACACCACAGGAGAAGACCATGCTGCCCCTGGTACTCGCATCCAGCTCGCCTTACCGTCGCGAACTGCTCAGTCGTCTGCGCCTGCCATTTACCTGGAGCGCCCCGGCCATCGACGAAGGCCATCACCCAGACGAGAGCCCCGAAAGCCTGGCGCGTCGCCTGGCCGAAGAAAAAGCCCAAGCACTGGCCGGGCAGCAGCCCAAGCACCTGATCATCGGCTCCGACCAGGTCGCCGTACTCAACGGACAAATCCTCGGCAAACCCCACGACATGCCCCGCGCACAAGCGCAGCTGGAGGCCGCCAGCGGCAACAGCGTGAGCTTTCTAACCGGCCTGTGCCTACTCAACAGCAACAGCGGCCAGGCACAAGTCGACTGCGTGCGCTTCACCGTGCATTTCCGCCAACTCGATCCCGAGCGCATTCGCCGCTATCTGGAGGCCGAGCAGCCTTTTGACTGCGCCGGCAGCTTCAAAGCCGAAGGCTTGGGAGTCAGCCTGTTTCGCGCCACCGAGGGTAGCGACGCTACCAGCCTGATCGGCCTGCCTCTGATCCGCCTGGTGGACATGCTCACCAATGAAGGCGTGCAAATCCCCTAACCACCCAAAAATGAAAAAGCCCGACAACAGCCGGGCTCAGACAACAACCTTGAACGATCAGCGCAGCGTCGGCCCCGAGAAGCCTGCCCAGATCGCCACATGCTCAGCCACGCTGGCGCCGAGCTTTTTGGCAAAGCGATCGAATGGCGTGTCCTGCAGGGTGTAATCAACGATTTCCTTGGCGCCAATTACTTCGCGCGCCACATAACTGCTGCTGCCCAGCTTATCAATCAAACCCAACTCCAGCGCTTGCTCACCCGACCAAACCAGGCCGGAGAACAACTCGGGATGCCCCTCGACCTTGAGACGCTCACCGCGCCCCTGCTTGACGCTGTCGATAAACTGCCGATGGGTGGTATTAAGTACCGACTGCCAGAATTGTGTTTCACCGGCCTTCTGCGGCTGGAAGGGATCGAGAAACGCCTTGTGCTCACCCGAGGTATACACGCGCCGCTCAACACCGACCTTTTGCATCACCTCGACAAAACCGAAGCTGGCCGCCGTCACCCCAATGGAGCCGACCAGGCTGGATTTATCGGCATAAATCTCATCGGCCGCACTGGCGATGTAATAGGCACCGGAAGCACCCAGATCGCTAATCACCGCATAGACCTTGATCGCCTCATGCTTGGCCCGCAAGCGGCGAATCTCATCATAGATATAACCCGACTGCACCGGACTGCCGCCAGGACTGTTGATACGCAGAATGATGCCCTTGGTCTTCGGGTCCTTGAACGCCGCGCGCAGGCTACTGATGACATTGTCGGCACTGGCCGACTCCTGATCAGCAATCACCCCACGCACATCAATCAGCGCCGTATGGGCCGCACTGCGCGCAGCCGTCTGCTGAAAGTCGAGCATCGGCGAGAACAGCGCCAGCGCACCAAACAGATAAAGAAACGTCAGCAGCTTGAAGAAAATCCCCCAACGCCGCGCACGGCGCTGCTCTTGCACGCCAGCCAGCAGGGTCGTCTCCAGCAGCTTCCAGCTTTTACTGTCAGCAGCCTCTGTCGAGGCGCCCTTCCATTCGTCCGCCATACCCATCCCTCCGGTTAATTGATCACCGCAAACTCACGCCAACCACTCGCGCAATTGTGCAAAACGCTCGATGGCCAAACGTGGCCGCTGCTCCTGCAGCACCGCCAGAGACTGTGCTCCATAGCCAACCGCCACCGAGTCCATCCCCGCGTTATGTGCCATCTGCAAATCGAATGAGGAGTCACCCACCATTAAGGCCTGCGTCGGCGCCAACTGAAAATGCTGGAGAATCTGCTGCAGCATCAGCGGATGGGGCTTGCTGGCCGCCTCATCAGCACAGCGGGTAAGGTCAAAGTAATCCGCCCAACCACGCCCCTCCAACACCCGCTGCAAGCCATGGCGACTCTTGCCCGTGGCCACCGCCAGGCGATAGCCCTGAGCGCGAAACGCCTCAAGCGCCTCGGCCACCCCCGGAAACAGCGCCGACGGCTCGCGCTCCAGGGTTAAATAACAATCACTGTAACGCCGCGCAAAGCGCTCACTGCAGGCCTGATCATCCAGCTCGGGATACAGCACCCGAATCGCCTCCGGCAAGGCCAGACCGATAATGCCCTTGATCGCCGCATCATCGAGGCGCGGCAAGCCACTGCTAAGGGCGGCCTGGTGCATGGCCTCGACGATACGACCGATGGAGTCGACCAGCGTGCCATCCCAGTCAAAGATCAGCAGTTGATAATCACGCACTCAGACGCTCCAGCGTGCGCGCCCACATCTCATCGACCGGCGCTTCCAGTTGCAGCTCACCGCCATCCGGCAGCGGCACCCGCAGCGCATAGGCATGCAAGAACAAGCGCTTGCCGCCGGCATCGCGAATTTCACGGGTGAAGTCTTCGTCGCCATATTTAGAGTCGCCAGCAATCGCATGCCCGGCATGCAGCGCATGCACACGAATCTGGTGGGTGCGCCCAGTCACCGGCTTGGCCTCGATCAAGGTGGCGAACTCGCCAAAGCGGCGCAGCACGCGAAAGATCGTCAGCGCCTCCTTACCCTCATCATTGACCTCAACCATGCGCTCGCCGGAACGCAGGGTGTTCTTCAAGAGTGGCGCATTGACCTGTTTCTTGGCTGTCGCCCAGTGCCCACGCACCAGCGCCATATAGCGCTTATCCACGCCGTCGCCGCGCAATTCTGCGTGCAGATGACGGAGCATGCTGCGCTTCTTGGCGATCATCAGCAGACCGGACGTATCGCGATCCAGGCGATGGACCAACTCCAACTCCTTGGCGTCCGGGCGCAACTGGCGAAAGGCCTCAATGACCCCAAAGTTCAGGCCGCTGCCGCCATGCACGGCGATCCCGGCAGGCTTATTGATCACGATCAGCGCCTTGTCTTCATAGACAATTGCCGCCTCCAGACGATCGAGCAAGCCCTGCGCCAGCGGCGCCGGCTCATCACGCTCCGCCAGGCGCAGCGGCGGCACGCGAACAATATCGCCGGCCTGCAACTTATATTCAGGTTTGATTCGACCCTTGTTCACCCGCACTTCGCCTTTACGCAAAATGCGATAAATCAAAGTCTTGGGCACACCCTTGAGCTGGGTGCGCAAGAAGTTGTCGATACGCTGGCCGGCATACTCCGGCGCGACCTCCAGCAGTTGCACTGCGGTGATCGGAGAGGAAGGATTTGTCATCCTTCAATCATAACAATTTTTTATAGAATTGAAGCACTTAATGATTACTGCTATATTCGCGAACGCCGCCAAAAGCGGTCCGATTTGCGGATGTTCGCTAAAACTGCCATCCCCCATCGAGCGCAATCCATTCAGGACGTAAGGCCGTCCGACGGATCATTCGCCGCAAAGGCCGCGAACGAGCCGGAAACCAACGCCTTTAGATACGACGCGCGATCATCCCTGAGGATTATTGCGGTAATTGCTAACCCGCTGCGGATTCTGCGCGCGGCACCCGATTTTCTTCGGATACGTGTAGGGTGGAGATGCACAACCGTCGGACTGTGTAGCATTGGACCTTATTCAAGACGCTTCATTACGTCCGCTACCGATGGTTGATTCCTCCTCCTGACTGAATGCTTCAGTCATCACCATTAGCAGGAGATGTCGTCGCGACCCCGGCCCTATTGGCCGAGCGCCGCTAGACACTGGAACGGCTGACAACCGCTCCTGACTCACCTGACACCGACCGTGAGAGTCGTGTGTGCCGAACGCTTTTTCCGCAAGCCCGGAAACCGACGGTACAACATGAAAAGAATGCTAATTAACGCCACTCAACCCGAAGAGTTGCGTGTTGCTCTGGTAGATGGCCAGCGCCTGTACGACCTGGACATCGAGTCCGGTGCCCGTGAACAGAAGAAAGCCAACATCTACAAAGGCAAGATCACCCGCGTTGAACCCAGCCTCGAAGCTGCGTTCGTCGACTTTGGTGCCGATCGCCACGGCTTCCTGCCGCTGAAAGAAATCTCCCGCGAATATTTCTCCAAGGCTCCTGAAGGCCGCGTCAACATCAAGGACGTGCTCAAGGAAGGCCAGGAAGTCATCGTCCAGGTCGAGAAAGAAGAGCGTGGCAACAAGGGCGCTGCCCTGACCACCTTCATCAGCCTCGCCGGTCGCTATCTGGTACTGATGCCGAACAACCCACGTGCCGGTGGCATCTCGCGCCGCATTGAAGGAGAAGAGCGTAACGAACTGCGTGAAGCCCTCAACGGCCTCAACGCACCGGCCGACATGGGCCTGATCGTGCGCACTGCCGGCCTGGGCCGCTCCAGCGAAGAAATGCAGTGGGACCTCGATTACCTGCTGCAACTGTGGGGCGCCATCAAGGAAGCCTCGCTGGACCGCGCCGCGCCTTTCCTGATCTACCAGGAAAGCAACGTGATCATCCGCGCCATCCGCGACTACCTGCGCCAGGACATCGGCGAGGTGCTAGTCGACAGCGTTGAAGCACAGCAGGAAGCCCTGAGTTTTATCAACCAGGTGATGCCGCAGTACGCCAGCAAGATCAAGCTGTACGAAGACAGCGTGCCGCTGTTCAACCGCTTCCAGATCGAAAGCCAGATCGAAACCGCCTTCCAGCGCGAAGTGCGCCTGCCCTCCGGCGGCTCGATCGTGATCGACCCGACCGAAGCCCTGGTGTCCATCGACATCAACTCGGCCCGTGCGACCAAAGGCAGCGACATCGAAGAAACCGCCCTGCAGACCAACCTGGAAGCGGCCGAAGAAATCGCTCGCCAACTGCGCCTGCGCGACATCGGCGGCCTGATCGTGATCGACTTTATCGACATGACCCCGGCCAAGAACCAGCGCGCCGTGGAAGAAAAAGTCCGCGAAAGCCTGGAAGCCGACCGCGCCCGCGTACAAGTCGGGCGCATCTCGCGCTTCGGCCTGCTGGAAATGTCCCGTCAGCGCCTGCGTCCATCCCTGGGCGAAAGCAGCGGCATCGTCTGCCCGCGCTGCAACGGCCAGGGCATCATTCGTGATGTTGAGTCGCTGTCGCTGGCGATTCTGCGCCTGATCGAAGAAGAAGCCCTGAAAGACCGCACCGCCGAAGTTCGCGCTCAAGTGCCAATTCCGGTCGCCGCTTTCCTGCTCAACGAAAAACGCAACTCGATCACCAAGATCGAACTGCGCACCCGTGCGCGCATCGTGATCCTGCCCAACGATCACCTGGAAACCCCGCATTTCGAAGTGCAACGCCTGCGCGACGACAGCCCGGATCTGCAGACCCCGCAGTCCAGCTACGAAATGACCAGCGTCGAAGTGGAAGAAGCCCAACCGGCCGCCGCCACCCGCACCCTGGCCCGCCAGGAAGCCGCGGTGAAGACTGCCCCGGAACGCACCGCCGCCCCGGCTCCGGCGCCGATCAGCGAAGCCCCCGCGGCGCCCGTGGCCCATGCCGCCGGCAGCGAGCCAAGCCTGTTCAAAGGCCTGGTCAAGTCGCTGGTCAGCCTGTTCGCCAGCAAAGAACAAGCACCGGCACAGGTAATTGAAAAGCCGACAATCGAACGCGCCCCGCGCAGCGAAGAGCAGCGCCGTAACGGTCGCCAGCAAACCCGCGGCCGTGGTGGTCGTGGTGGTCGCGACGAAGAGCGCAAGCCGCGCGAGGAGCGTCAGCCACGCGAAGAACGCGCCGCCCGTGAACCCCGCGAGCCCCGTGAAGAGCGCCAACCGCGTCCGCCGCGTGAAGAGCGTCAGCCACGTGACGTGGTAGAAGTTCGCGAGCCGCAGGAAGTGCGCCAGTCGCGCCCGCCGCGCGAGCCACGTGAAGAGCGCAAGCCACGCGAAGAGCGTCAGCCGCGTGAACTGCGTGAGCCGCTGGATGCACAAGGCCAGGAAGTGGTTCGCGAAGAACGCCCTGCCCGTCCGCCACGGGAAGAGCGCCAGCCACGCCCACCGCGCGAAGAACGCAAGCCGCGCGAGGAGAAGGTCAGCGAAGACGAAGAAGCCCTGAACAGCGAAGAGCAACTGCAAGATGATGGCCAGGACAACGCTGAAGGTGGCGATCGCCCCCGTCGCCGCTCCCGTGGTCAGCGTCGCCGCAGCAATCGTCGCGAGCGCCAAGGTGATGCCAATGGCAACCCGATCGAAGGCAGCGAAGAAGGCAACCAAGAGTCGGCCGCACAGCCCGCTCAAGAACTGCCAGCGGCTGATCTTGCCGTAGCGACTGCCGTCGCAGTCGCGGCCAACGAAATCAGCAGCGAAGTTACCGCTGAAACCCTCGCCCCGACAGTTGCCAGCCGCGACGAAGACACCGTTGCCAGCGCTGCCGAGCCAAGCCCGGCGGCCAGCGTCGAGCCTGCCTCTGTCGAACCAACGGCTGCAGAAAGCGCAGTCAGCGCCGAGCCAGCCCCGGCAGTAGAAGCCGAAACGGCGCAGGCAGTGCCTGCACCTGTTGAAGCGCCAGTCGCCGAGGTTGTTGCCGCACCGGCAGAAGTGGCACCCGTAGCCGTCGAGGCCAGCGCAGAAGCAGCAGCACCCGAGGCGGCTATCGTGAACGAAGTGGCCGTTGAAGTCGCTGCACCGCTAGTTGCCGGTGGTCGCGCGCCCAACGATCCGCGTGAAGTTCGTCGTCGTCAACGCGAAGCCGAGCGCCTGGCACAAGAGGCCGCCCAGGCGCCTGTCGCCAGCAGCGCAGTAGTCGCAGCCGCTGAAGTCGAAGTCGCAGCAGCGGCTGAGACAACAGTCAGCGCCGATGTCGACAGTCAGCCCGCAGCAGTGCTTGAGACGGCTCCGGCCGTTGCGAGCGCAGCAGAAGCTGAGGCTGAAACCGACGCGACCAGCACCACTGAAGTACAACAGGCCGAGGAGGTAAAACCCCTCGCCTGATGCAGTTCAGTGTCTGGCTTTGAAATAGCCTTGGCTGGGTAACAGCACAAAACGCCCGATGCACTGCATCGGGCGTTTTGCATTTGCGGGCCAGCTAAAACCCTCTGCGTTATCAATGCCAATGATGCAAAGGTTGGGCAACAGCGCCGATAAAAAACGCCCCGAACAAGTCGGCAATGCTGTTCATTTAAGCTGCGACAGCGGTAGCCCGGATGAAATCCGGGAAGGAATTGGCAGGATAACCCGCGCCCCGGATTGCATCCGAGCTACAAAAATGCCGTTCACTTGGCTTAAGTGAACGGCATTGCGAACAAGCCGGGGCGTTTTTCGCTGAGTTAACCCGCCTGATTAACGGCCGGAGGCACCCGCGTCAGTTAATCCGCCAGGCGCCAACTCGTGACGCCCTTGGCATCTTCAAGCAGCACGCCCATGGCGCTCAACTGATCACGGATCTGGTCAGAAGCCGCCCAGTCCTTGGCCGCCCGCGCCGCCAAACGCGCCTCGATCAAGGTCTCGACAGCCGCCGCATCGACACGCCCGGCCGCATCACCGCGCAAGAAGGCCTCAGGCTCCAACTGCAACACCCCGAGCAACCCCGCCAGCGCCTTCAAGCGCGCCGCCAGAGCCGCGGCCGTCGCAAGATCAGTGTCACGCAGGCGATTGACTTCCCGCGCCAGCTCGAACAATACCGAGCAGGCCCCCGCGGTATTGAAGTCGTCATCCATGGCCGCCGCGAAGCGCGCGACAAACTCATCCGCCGCGGCAGGCTCGGCCTCCGGCAAGCCTTTGAGGGCGTTATAGAAGCGCTCAAGCGCGGTCTTCGCCTCACGCAGGCTGTCTTCGGAATAATTGATCGGGCTGCGGTAGTGGCTGGCGATCAACAGATAGCGCACCACTTCCGGATGGTACTTCTCCAGCACCTCACGGATGGTGAAGAAGTTGCCCAGGGACTTGGACATCTTCTCGCCATTGATGGTGATCATCCCGCAATGCAGCCACGCCTTGGCGTACGGCTTGCCGGTGGCCGCCTCGCTTTGGGCGATCTCGTTTTCGTGGTGCGGGAACTCCAGATCGTTGCCGCCGCCATGAATATCAAACGAATCCCCCAGGCAGCAGGTGGACATCACCGAGCACTCGATATGCCAGCCCGGACGCCCCTCCCCCCAAGGCGAAGGCCAGCTTGGCTCGCCCGGCTTGGCCGCCTTCCACAGCACGAAATCCAGCGGGTCCTGCTTCGACTCACCCGGCTCGATACGCGCACCAATGCGCAAGTCTTCAACCCTGCGCCGCGACAGCTTGCCGTAACCCTCGAACTTGCCCACCCGGTAATACACGTCGCCATTACCCGGCGCGTAGGCGTAGCCCTTGTCGATCAGGGTCTGGATCATCGTGTGCATGCCGGCGATATGCTCGGTGGCACGCGGCTCGGCATCCGGCTTGAGGATATTCAGGCGCGCCTCATCCTCGTGCATCGCCGCGATCATGCGCGCGGTCAGCACCTCGAAGGCCTCGCCGTTTTCATTGGCGCGATTGATGATCTTGTCGTCAATGTCGGTGATATTGCGCACATAGGTCAGCGCATAGCCGCTATGGCGCAACCAGCGCGTGATCACATCAAAGGCCACCATGCTGCGGCCGTGGCCCAGGTGGCAGAAGTCGTACACGGTCATGCCGCAGACGTACATACGCACCTGATTGCCTTGCAGCGGGGTGAAAACTTCCTTGCTCTTGCTCAGGGTGTTGTAGATCGACAACGCCATTATTGGCCCCAGGAGTCACGCAGGGTGACAGTACGGTTGAACACAGGTTTGCCTGGCGCCGAGTCTTTCAGGTCGACGCAGAAGTAGCCCTCGCGCTCGAACTGGAAACGCTCCTCGGCCTGCGCCGCGGCCAAGGATGGCTCGGCACGGCAGCCGGTCAGCACCTGCAGGGAATTCGGGTTGATATTGTCGAGGAAGCTGGCACCGTCTTCAGCCTTCTCCGGCTGCGCCGAGCGGAATAGGCGGTCATACAGGCGCACTTCGCACTCGACGCTTTCGGCGGCCGGTACCCAATGGATCACGCCCTTGACCTTGCGCCCCTCCGGGTTTTTGCCCAGGGTGTTTTCGTCGTAGGTGCAATGCAGCTCGACGATATGGCCGTCGGCATCCTTGATCGCCTGATCGGCACGGATGACATAACTGCCGCGCAAGCGTGCCTCACCACCGGGCACCAAACGCTTGTAACCCGCTGGTGGCACTTCTTCGAAGTCGCCGGCATCGATGTAAATCTCGCGACTGAACGGCAGTACGCGCACGCCCATGTCCTGTTTGGGATGGCGTGCCAGCTCGAGGTTTTCCACCTGCCCTTCTGGGTAGTTGGTGATGACTACTTTAAGCGGCTTGAGCACGCACATGGCGCGCGCGGCGTTGGCATCCAGGTCGTCACGAATGGCGAATTCGAGCATGCCAATATCCACCAGACCACCGGCGCGGTTGACGCCGATCATGTCGCAGAAATTGCGAATCGACGCCGGCGTGTAGCCGCGACGACGGAAGCCCGACAGGGTCGACATGCGCGGGTCGTCCCAGCCATTTACGTGCTGTTCATCCACCAACTGCTTGAGCTTGCGCTTGCTGGTGATGGTGTAGTTCAGGTTAAGGCGCGCAAATTCGTACTGACGCGGCTGCGCGGGCACCGGCAGATTGGCCAGAAACCACTCATACAGCGGGCGGTGATCCTCAAACTCCAGGGTGCAGATGGAGTGGGTGACCCCTTCCAGGGCATCCGACTGGCCATGGGTGAAGTCGTAGCTGGGGTAGATGCACCATTTATCACCGGTTTGATGGTGATGGGCGTGACGGATGCGATACAGGATCGGGTCACGCAGGTTCATGTTCGGCGCGGCCATGTCGATCTTCGCCCGCAAGGCACGCGCACCGTCGGGGAACTCGCCGGCCTTCATACGGGCAAACAGGTCCAGGTTTTCCTCGACGCTGCGCTCACGGAACGGGCTGTTCTTGCCCGGCTCCGTCAGGCTGCCACGGTACTCGCGCGCCTCGTCCGGCGACAGGTCATCGACATAGGCCTTGCCGGTGTTGATCAGGTGCAGCGCCCACTCGTGCAATTGATCGAAGTAGTTGGAGGCATAACGCGCCTCGCCCGACCACTCGAACCCCAGCCACTTGACGTCGCTTTCGATGGCGTCGATGTACTCCTGATCTTCCTTGGCCGGGTTGGTGTCATCGAAGCGCAGGTTGCACTCGCCAGCAAACTCCTTGGCCAGGCCGAAGTTCAGGCAAATCGACTTGGCGTGACCGATATGCAGATAGCCGTTGGGCTCCGGCGGAAAGCGCGTGACGATTTTGACGTGCTTGCCGGCATCCAGATCGCTCTGAACAATCTGGCGGAGGAAGTTCGAAGGAGAAACACTGGGGATTTCAGGCTTGCTCATGGTGTCCTTGATCGTACAGGTGCCTGGCCAGGGTAGGCCGGCCAAGTCAAAGCGCTTATGATAGCGAACCCGTCAACCCCCTGACAGACGCAAAGCAGCTGCACAGGCGGATTGCACCGTAAAAGATTCGCACAACGGCTTGTCAGCCACCGGCAAGACAGGTCATTGGCGCATTTGCACGATTTCTACCGGCAACTCAACTGGAACCGATCATGATCAAACTGCATACCAACCACGGCGTCATCACCCTCAACCTGTTCGAAGACAAGGCACCGCTGACCACCGCCAACTTCAAGGAATATGTCGCCGCCGGCCACTACGACAACACCATTTTCCACCGCGTAATCAGCAACTTCATGATCCAGGGCGGCGGTTTCGAGCCGGGCATGAAACAAAAAGCCACCCGCGCCACCATCAAGAACGAAGCCAACAACGGCCTGTCGAACAAAGTCGGCACCGTGGCCATGGCCCGCACCATGGAGCCGCATTCAGCCTCCGCGCAGTTCTTTATCAACGTCAAAGACAACGACTTCCTCGACCACAGCGCACCGACCGTACAAGGCTGGGGCTACACCGTGTTCGCTGAAGTGGTGGAAGGCATGGACGTGGTCGAGAAGATCAAAGGCGTCGCCACGGGTTCGAAATCCGGCCACCAGGACGTTCCTCAGGAAGACGTGATCATCGAGCGTGCCGAGATCGTTGAGTGATACTGCTGATCTCCGATCTGCACCTTGAACCACAACGCCCGGACATCAGCCGGGCGTTTGTGCATTTTCTGCAGACGCGCGCCCGTCAGGCCGAGGCCCTGTACATCCTCGGTGATTTTTTCGAGGTATGGGTGGGCGACGATGCCATGGGGCCGTTCCAGCACGAGATCGCCAGCGCCCTGCGCGCATTGGCGGACAGCGGCACCCGCCTGTATTTAATGCATGGCAACCGCGACTTCATGCTCGGCCAAAGGTTTTGCCAGTTGGCCGGCTGCACCCTGCTCAGCGACCCGTGCCGGGTAAGTTTCAATGGTGAGCCCGTATTGCTGATGCATGGCGACAGCCTGTGTACCCGCGACACGGCCTATATGCGCCTGCGCCGCCTGCTGCGCAACCCGCTCAGCCTGTGGCTGCTGCGTCATCTGCCACTGGCCAAGCGCCAGGCCCTGGGACGCAAACTGCGCAAGCAAAGCCAACTGCAAACCCGCCAGAAAGCCGCCAGCATCATCGACGTGACGCCCAGCGAAGTGTCGCGCCTGATGGCCAAATACGGCGTGCGCACCCTGATCCACGGCCACACCCACCGCCCGGCCAGGCACACCCTGGAAATCAACGGGCAAAGCGCGCAACGCATCGTTTTGGGTGACTGGGACCAGCAAGGCTGGGCTCTGCAAGTCGACGAGAATGGCTACCAGCAGAGCGCCTTCGCCCTCGACAGCTGACTAAACAGCGCGACTCAATGGCACGCCGCTGTGAAAGCGCAGCTCCACATCGGGCGACTCGATCAGCTCACGCTCCGCCTCCCGCACGCGCTCGATGCTGCGCTCTACGTCCGCCGCCTCGCCGTATTGATAGGCCAGACGCAGATAGCCCTGAAAGTGCCGCGCCTCGCTTCTCAGCAGGCCGAAATAGAACTTGCCCAGCTCTGCATCCAGATGCGGCACCAACGCCTCGAAGCGCTCGCAGCTGCGCGCCTCGATAAAGGCGCCAACCACCAGGGTATCGACCAGCTTGACCGGCTCATGGGTACGCACCACCGAGCGCAGGCCCGACGCATAGCGCCCGGCAGACAAAGGCCGCAGGGCAATCTTGCGGCGCTTCATCAAGCGCATCACCTGCTCGTGATGCACCAACTCTTCACGGGCCAGACGCGACATCAGGTTGATCAAGTCGACGTGGGTGTTGTACTTGGCCATCAGGCTCAGCGCCGTGCTGGCGGCCTTGAACTCACAGTTTTTGTGGTCAAGCAGCAAGGTTTCCAGGTCGGCCAGGGCCGCTTGCAACCAACTTTCGGGGGTCTTGCAGCCAAGCAACTGGGCAATTTCGGGAAGCAACATAGTGGGCTGGCCGCTGTTATCAAAGTCGCGCATTATACGTCGAGGATGGCCGATGATCGCCGCCAATCAGCCGAATCAGGTTTGACACATATCAACCTCGGCGTAACAGAATCCAACTAAAGTGAATTTGGTTATAAATATCCACAGGGAGATGATCATGCAAGCTATTCGCAGCATTCTGGTAGTCGTCGAGCCTCATCAGGCAGACGGACTGGCCATCAACCGTGCCAAGCTGATTGCCGGCGTGACCCAGTGCCATCTGCACCTGCTGATCTGTGAGAAAAAACATGATCACCAGGCCGATCTTGAGGCCCTGGGCAAAACCCTGAGCGATGAAGGCTTCAGTGTCAGCACCCAGCAAAGCTGGCTGGACAGCGTCCACCAAACCATCATCGCCGCCCAGCAAGCCGAAGGCTGCGGCCTGATCGTCAAGCGTCATACGCCCGACAACCCGTTGAAAAAAGCCCTGCTGACCCCCGACGACTGGAAATTGCTGCGCTACAGCCCGGTGCCGGTGCTGATGGTGAAAACCGATACGCCCTGGGCCGGGTGCAATATTCTCGCCGCCGTGGATGTCGGCAATGCCGACGGCCCGCATCGCGCCCTGCACGCCAGCATCGTCAGCCACGGCTACGAGATCGCCCAAATGGCGCAGTGCGAACTGCATGTGGTAGGCGCCCACCCCTCGCCCATGCTGTCCGCCGCCGACCCAACCTTCCAGCTCAAAGAAACCATCGAGGCGCGCTACCGGGAGAACTGCAAAGAGTTCCAGGAGGCGTTCGCCATCAGCGCCGACTGCCTGCACATCGAGGAAGGCCCGGCTGACGTGCTGATTCCCTACACCGCCAAGCGCCTCAACGCCGCCCTGACCATCCTCGGTACCGTGGCGCGCACCGGCTTGTCGGGCGTGCTGATCGGCAACACCGCGGAAGTGGTGCTGGACGCCCTGGAAAGTGATGTTCTGGTGCTCAAGCCCGATGACATCATCGACCGCCTGGAAGACCTGGTCGCCCAGCGTTAAAACCCGGCGCCGGGCAGGCGCCACAACACCTACGCCTGTCCGGCCTCGTGGTTGAATTGCAGCTCGGCCAGGCGCGCATACAGCGGGTTGCTGGCCACCAGTTCGGCGTGGCTGCCGATGGCCAGCAACGTACCGTGATCGATCACGGCAATGCGATCGGCACTTTTTACCGTGGCCAGACGATGGGCAATCACCAGGGTGGTGCGCCCGTGCATCAGGCGCGGCAAGGCCTGCTGGATCAAGTGCTCGCTCTCGGCATCCAGGGCGCTGGTGGCCTCATCCAGCAGCAGGATCGGCGCATCCACCAGCAGCGCCCGAGCAATCGCCAGGCGTTGCCGCTGGCCGCCGGACAAGCCCAACCCAGCCTCACCCAGATGCGTTTGATAGCCCTCGGGCAGATCCATGATAAAGCCATGGGCATGGGCGGCCTTGGCCGCCGCTTCAACCTCTGCCTGACTGGCCTCAGGCCTGCCGTAGCGCAGGTTGTCGGCCACGCTGCCAAAGAACAGCGCCGGATTCTGCGCCACCAGGGCGAAACAGCGGCGAATGTCCTCCGGGGCCAACTGCTGCAGCGGCACGCCTTCGAGCAGAATGCGCCCGCTTTGCGGGTCAAAAAAACGCAATAGCAGATCAAACAGGGTCGACTTGCCGGCGCCGGAAGGCCCGACCAGGGCCAGGGTTTCCCCAGGCTGTATGGACAAATCGATACCATCAATGGCCCAGACCTCCGGCCGACTGGGATAGGCGAAGCGCAACTGCTGCAACTCAATCCGCCCGCTGACCCGCGCCGGCAGCCGTTGCAGGCCCTGGGTCGGCGCCAGGATGGCGTTTTTCGCCTGCAATAACTCGGCGATCCGTTCGGCGGCGCCGGCAGCGGCCTGTAGTTCGCCGATCACCTCGCTGATCGCACCGAAGGCCATTCCAACAATCAGGCTGTAAAACACAAAGGCCGCCAGCTCGCCGCCGCTGATGGTGCCGGCAATCACGTCCATGCCGCCAACCCAGAGCATCAAACCCACGGCGCCGAGCACCAGCACGATCACCAGGGTTATCAACCAGGCACGCTGACGAATGCGCAGGCCAGCGGTCGTAAAGGCCGCCTCCACGGCCTGGCTGAAGTGCTGCTTGTCTTGCTCCTGATGGTTGTAGGCCTGCACGGTCTTGATCTGGCCAAGGGTTTCACCGACATAGCTGCCGACATCGGCCACCCGGTCCTGGGTCTGCCGCGACAGGGCCCGCACCCGCCGCCCGAAGAGCAGGATCGGCGCCACCACCAGCGGCAACGCGGCCACCACGATGGCAGTCAGTTTCGGGTTGGTGACAAACAGCAGGATGATGCCGCCGATCAGCATCAGCAGGTTGCGCAAGGCCATCGACAGCGACGAGCCGATCACTGTCTGCAGCAAGGTGGTATCGGCGGTCAGGCGCGACTGGATCTCCGAGCTGCGGTTGCTCTCGTAAAAGCCCGGATGCAGGTTGATCAGATGATTGAATACGCGCATGCGAATATCGGCGACAAAACGCTCGCCGATCCAGGAAACCAGATAAAAGCGCGTAAAAGTGCCCACGGCCAGCGCCAGCACCAGGACGAAGAACAACCCGATCGAGCGATTCAGCGCGGCCTGGGATTGCGTCGCCAGACCCTGATCCACCAGCAGACGGATGCCCTGGCCCATGGACAAGGTGATCGCGGCGGTAAACAGCAGCGCCAGCAACGCGCCCAGCACCTGCCAGCGATAAGGGCCGACAAAGCGCCGAGCCATGCGCAGGGCGCTGCGCCGACGGGAAGACAAGACAGCAGGCATAACGGGCATCCAGCAAACAACGACAACCCCGATCATGCCCCGCTGGCAACCTGGGACGCCAGCGACATATATAAACTCTCCGGTTTATTTATTAGCGCAAGCTTCAGCACCCTCGTCTGCCTCCGCCAGGCGTTCGGCCGACCAGCCCAGCGGGTAGAGCAGCTCTTCCCGGTAGCCGGTCCAGACCCGGATGGCATCCGGGAAAGCGCTGTCCAATTGCCCATCGCCGCTGTCCACCAGCAACGGTCGGCCCGCCAGGGTGGCCAGCTTGCGTTTGGTGGCCAGCACGCGCAGATGCTCAAGGCCGATGGCACGCAACACCCGCGGGCTGATCTGCTGGTTACCGCGCCCGATGATATGGCCCTGACCACCGATGGCGGTGACCAGCAGGCGGCTCGGATGCTCACGCACCAGCTCATACAGTTGCTGTTCGTTGACATCACGGGCAAGCACCTGGCCGTTCTCGATCACATCCACCCCAAGCAAGGTGGTGCTCAGGCCGAGGTTGCTGGCCAGCCCATGCAGCGTTGAGCCAGGGCCGAACACATAGCGCACGTCCGCCTCCCAGCTGTCCTGCAGCCAGTCGGCCAGCTCCACCAGCACCAGCTCCTCCGACTCCATGCCGGCCTGTTTGACCTGCTGCATAAACTGGCCTTGCACCGGCACCGTCAGCTCACCGTACCAGCGCGCGGCCACCCGGCCTTCACGCAGGGCTGCTTCATCGAGATCGCGCACCTCGCCGCTGGTCAGGCGCACCAGGCCACCCTCAACCAGGCGCCGGGTCAGCTCACCGGCGGCTCGCGGGCTGATGGCATAGACCCCGGAATGGATCTTCACCCCGGCGGGAATGCCCAGCACCGGCTGGCTGGCCGCCGCCACCGCACACACATCCCGCGCAGTGCCATCACCACCGGCAAACAAAATCAGCGCCACGCCTGCCGTCTGCAGGGCCAGCACCGCCGCCTGGGTGTCCGCCGCGCTGCTGAGCGGTAGCTGCGCGGGTCCCAGCACGCGATAGGCAAAGCCCATGGCCGCCAACAAGTCGGCGCCCATGGCGCCAGCAAAGGTGACGAACTGCACGCGTTCGGCAAGCGGCAGCAGTGCCTCCAGGGCCATCCGGGTGCGCGCCGCCGCCCGCGGTTCGGCGCCCAAGGCCAGCGCCTCGGCTGCCACCCCATCGCTGCCCTTGAGGGCCACGCTGCCGCCCAGACCGGCCAGCGGGTTGATGATCAAACCAAGGTGAAAAGGCGCCATAGAGCTCTCCCGACAAGTGGCGCGGCATGGCCAAGCGCCCACAGCTAAATACCACCCAAGAACGCTTCTGCAGCGCCGCCAGCACCTGGTTAAGCGACCGGGCGACCTGTCACCGCAGCGTCACCTGGATTGGCTAAGGTGCAGCAACCGGCCAACCAGGAGACGACCATGGGCACGCAAAAAACCGCAACCGCGGCACCAGACCACACCCTCACCCGCCAGGCCTTGCGCGGCGGCGCACTGATTGATGCCCACGGGCGGGAAATACCGATCACCGAAAGCATGATCCAGCGCGCCTGCCGCGAACTCGAACAGCATTACCAACCTCGCCGCAAACACGCCTGAGTGCTGCGCAGGGGTATCCGGCCCGGCATTTACGTCGGGCTTTTTATTGCTCCGGCATCTGCAGACCGGCGCCCAGGGCGCTGATCAGTTGTTGCAGCCCTGGCGCTGGTGCGTTTAGCGCCACCTGCAATCCGTCAATTTCGCGGCGATAGGGGTAGTGCTTGCGCAAGGCGTCAAAGGCGCTGCGCCGGGCCGCCGCATCACCCATAAGGCTGCGGCGAAAATCTGCATCGTCGCGGCGCGGGTCGTACACCGCGCGGCACAGGGTAGCCAGCGCCCAGGCCGGGTCGCAGCGGCCGTCCAGTTGCAGCATCGGCAGCCAGGGCGCAGGCAGCAACTGGGCCAATTGGATACTGGCGGGCAACTGCATCCAGGCGCAAAAGGCCTGATAGATCTGCGCCGTACCGCGCAACTTGCCATCCAGGCTGTAACCGGCGATGTGCGGCGTGGCGATGCGGCACAGGCCGGCCAAGGGCACATCCACCAGCGGCTCGCCCTCCCACACATCCAGCACCACCTGCAGATCGCGGCGTTGCTGCAGCACCTGGTAGAGCGCGGCGTTGTCCAGCACTGGGCCGCGACTGGCATTGATCAGCCAGGTGCCCGGCCGCAGGGCCTGTAGTTGTGCCGTACTGAGCAAATGCCGAGTCGCCAGCGGGCCATCCGCCGTCAGCGGCGTGTGCAGACTGAGCACATCGCACTGGCTGAGCAGGGTCTCCAGGCTGACGTAATCACCGCCCTCGGCCGCCTGGCGCGGCGGGTCGCAAACCAGCACGCGCCAGCCCAAGGCACGCATGACCTTGACCAGCCGGCCGCCGACCTGGCCGGCACCGACCACGCCGTAAGTCCGTTGCGCCAGCTCGACGCCCTCACGCTCGGCCAGGGCCAGCAAGCTGCCGAGCACATAGTCGACCACGCCACGGGCGTTGCAACCCGGCGCACTGGCCCAGGCAATGCCCGCCGCAGCAAAGTAATCCAGCGCCAGGTGGTCGGTGCCGATGGTGCAGGTACCGACAAAGCGCACCGGGCTGCCCTGCAGCAAGGCCTGATCAACACGGGTGACCGAGCGCACCAGGAGCACGTCGGCATCCGCCACATCGGCGGCCGAGATGGCCCGGCCCGGCAGGCGGCGAAGGGTACCGTGCCCGGCAAAAAACTCGTCCAGCAGGGGGATATTTTCGTCGGCGACAATGCGCATGGGGGTCTCCACTCAATCGGCCGCCATTCTAGAAGGTGTTGCCGGCACATTGCGAGCCGCCTGAGCCATGTACAAATGCGTCATCCAGGGCGGCCAAGGGCGACACCCCTGGGCTTGGCGCTTGGCCAGGCCGCAAGGCAGCGCGTAGACTGGCCGGCTTGCTGACCAGATGGATAGTTTCATGCCCGCCCTCACCCGCCCCGCCCGCCTGCGCATCGAGCTGCGCAGCCTGCTGGGTCTCGCCGCCCCGATCATGATTGCGCAGCTGGCCAATACCGCCATGGGCTTTGTCGATACGGTCATGGCCGGCCGCGTCAGCCCGCGTGACCTGGCCGCCGTGGCCCTCGGCAACTCGATCTGGGTGCCGTTGTTTCTGCTGATGACCGGCATCCTGCTGGCCACCACGCCCAAGGTCGCCCAGCGCTTTGGGGGCGGCCTGCATGGCGAAATCGGCCCGCTGGTGCGCCAGGCCCTGTGGCTGGCGCTGCTGATCGGCTGTGGCGCCGGCCTGCTGCTCTGGCATGCAGAAAGCGTGCTGCACTGGATGGCCGTCGACCCGCAATTGATCGAACCATCGATGGGCTATCTGCGCGCCGTGGCCTGCGGCTTCCCGGCCGTAGCGCTGTACCACGTGCTGCGCTGCTACAGCGACGGCCTGGGCCACACCCGACCGAGCATGATGCTGGGCCTGGTGGGCCTGCTGCTGAATATCCCGCTCAACTACATCTTTATCTACGGCAAGCTGGGCCTGCCGGCCATGGGCGGGGTCGGCTGCGGCTGGGCCACCGGCCTGGTGATGTGGGCCATGCTGCTGGGCATGCTCTGGTGGGTGACCTGGGCGCCGTACTACCAGGCCAATCAACTGTTTCAGCGCTTTGACTGGCCCAACTGGGCGATGCTCAAACGCCTGCTCTCGGTCGGCGTGCCGATTGGCGTGGCGGTGTTTGCCGAGGCCAGCATCTTCTCGGTGATTGCTCTGTTGATCGGCGGCCTGGGCGCCAGCGTGGTGGCCGGCCACCAGATCGCCCTCAACTTCAGCTCCATGGTGTTCATGATCCCTTATGCCCTGGGCATGGCCGTCACCGTCCGGGTCGGCCAGGCCCTGGGGCGCGGCGAGCCGCGCGCGGCGCGCTTTGCTGCCGGCGTTGGGATGGCGGTGGCGCTGGCCTACGCCTGCCTGTCGGCCAGCGCCATGCTGCTGACCCGCGAGCATATCGCCCGCCTCTACACCCCCGACAGCACGGTAATCGCCATCGCCACCGGGCTGATCATCTATTCGGCGCTGTTTCAGTTCTCCGATGCGATTCAGGTGACCGCCGCCGGCGCCTTGCGTGGCTACCAGGACACGCGGGTGACCATGCTGCTGACCCTGTTTGCCTACTGGGGCATTGGTCTGCCGGTAGGCTACTGCCTCGGCTTGACCGACCTCTGGGGCCCAGCCTCGGGGCCACGCGGCTTGTGGCAAGGGCTGATCGTCGGCCTCACCTGCGCCGCGCTGATGCTCGGCATGCGCCTGCTGCGCAGTGCCAAGCGGCGTATCCGCCAGGCTTGAGCGGGCCGCGCCGATGTTTGTTCCGGCCTCCTGGCAGGCCGAGACAACCAGTGGTCAGGTGCAAAGCACAAACAGATAACTGACCTTGCAGTCAGCCAACCATCTACTACCCTCGCACCAACAAGCCGCACACCAAGTCTCACTGAACACCCGCTGACGGCCTGTTGCGACGGGCCGTTGCTGGCTGGGCGTGGCCTTGCCACACCTGCGGCCAGCACAGCTGGAGCGCACTGATTAAGGACGATCGCATGACCGCACATGAACGTGATCCTGTTGTTCTCCCCACTGCAACACCAGCCCTGGCGCTGCTCTGGCCCGTGCTGGTCCTGGCTGGCGCCAGCTGCGGATTAATACTGGGGCTTAGCCGCGCCGAAGGCTGGACCCTGCTGGCGGTGCTGACCCTGCTGATCGCCAGCGCCGCAGCCTGTTTGCAGGTGCTGCGCAGCCATCGGGCCGCCCTCGCCCAGCAAATCTCACACCTGCATAGCGAACAACAGACCCACCATCAGCAGCAGATCAGCGCCACCCTTGAGGGTTTGCAGGCGGTATGCCTGGAGGCCGTACCGATCTGGGCCAAGCAGGTGGAAAGCTCACGCCAGCAAACCGAGCAGGCCATCGAGGCCCTCAGCGCACGTTTCGCCGGCATTTACGACAAGCTCGAGGCCGCCCTGCAGACCTCCCAGCAGGCCGCCGGCAACCTGGCCGCCGATCATCAGAACGGCGTTCTGGGGGTCATGGCGCACAGCGAAAGCGAGCTGACCAAGGTGATTAATCGGCTCGAGGCCACACAGCTGAGCCGTGACGAACTGCTCAGCCAGGTACGCGGCCTGACCGGCTACACCGGCGAGCTGCGCAGCATGGCCACCGAGGTCGCCGCGATCGCCGCACAAACCAACCTGCTGGCCCTGAATGCCGCAATCGAAGCCGCCCGCGCCGGCGAAACCGGACGCGGCTTTGCCGTGGTTGCCGATGCCGTGCGCAGCCTATCGAGCCTGTCCAGTGAGACCGGGCAAAAGATGTCCGCCACGGTGGACATCATCAACAGCGCCATCACTCGCCTGGTCGAGGTGGCCGGTAACAGCGCCGACAACGACAGCCACTCGGTAAGCGCCTCCGAGACCAGCATTCAGCAAGTGCTGGATCGCTTCCACGGCATCACCCAAAGCCTGTCCAACTCAACCGAACTGCTGCAACAGGAAAGCCTCGGCATTCGCGACGAAATCAGCGAAGTGCTGGTTGCCCTGCAGTTTCAGGACCGGGTCAGCCAAATCCTCAGCCACGTGCGCAAGAACATGGATGCCCTGCATGAGCACCTGCAGCAATGCCTTGCCCAGCCCCAGGCGCTGCAACACATCGACGCCAAGGCCTGGCTGGCGGAAATGGAACTGACCTACGCCACCCAGGAGCAACGCCAAATCCACCATGGCCAGGCATTGAGCAGCAACCAGGAACAGGAAATCACTTTCTTCTAGGAGAGCCCCATGGCTAAAACGGTAATGGTCGTCGACGACTCCAGTAGCGTGCGTCAGGTGGTTAGCATCGCCCTCAAGGGCGCAGGCTACGCAGTGATTGAGGCCTGCGACGGTAAGGATGCCCTGGCCAAGCTGGGCGAACAGAAGATCCACCTGATGATCAGCGATGTGAACATGCCCAACATGGACGGCATCACCCTGGTCAAGGAGGTGAAAAAGCTGCCCAACTACAAATTCACCCCGATCATCATGCTGACCACCGAGTCCCAGGAAAGCAAAAAGCTCGAAGGTCAGGCGGCCGGAGCCAAGGCCTGGGTGGTCAAACCCTTTCAGCCGGCACAGATGCTCGCCGCCGTATCCAAGCTGATTCTGCCCTGACGCGCCGCAGGAGGACCTATGAGCCTACGCACGGAAAGCCGCGACGGTCGAATGGTGCTGCACATTGACGGCGAGATGAGTATTTACACCGCCGCCGAACTCAAGGCACAGCTGTTGCCGCACCTGGCCCAGCCAGGCGAACTGGAAATCGTCCTGACCGAGGTCAGCGAAATCGACAGCGCCGGCTTGCAGTTGCTGATTCTGGCCAAGCGCGAGGCGACCCGCATCGGCGCCTCTTTACGCTTGAGCCAGCACAGCCGGGCCGTGCTTGAACTCTTCGACCTGTGCAACCTGGCGGCTTTTTTCGGTGATCCGCTGGTGCTGTCCCACTCGCCCAACAACTGACCGCAAGGCACAGGAACTGCCCATGGACACCTCCCTCGATCAGGCCCTGCAAACCTTTATCGCCGAAGCCCGCGAGCTGCTGCAGGCCATGGAAGAGTCGCTACTGCGCCTGGAAAGTGCGCCAGAGGATGCAGAAGCTCTCGGCGCCATCTTCCGCGCGGCCCATACCATCAAGGGTTCGGCGGGGTTGTTTGGCCTGGAGGCCATCGTCGGCTTCACCCATATCGTCGAAGACGTGCTGCAGCGCGTGCGCGATGGCGATTTTCCGATTAGTGCCGAGCTGGCCGCACTGTTGCTGGAATGCGGCGATCATATCCAGCAACTGGTCACGGTGGTCGCCGAGCAGGGCGAGCAACTGGATGCCGCGGCCAACGCCCGCGAGGCCGAGCTACGCCAACGCCTGCAGCACTATCAAAACAACCCGAGCGCGGCGCCAGGAGTACCGGCGGCGGTGATCCACGACGCGGGCGTCGAGGTCTGCAGCGACGACGCGGTGAGCTCCGAGCTCTGGCACATCTCCCTGCGCTTCGGCCCGGAGGTTTTGCGCAACGGCATGGACCCACTGTGCTTTCTGCGCTACCTCAACAGCATCGGCAGCATCCAGCAAATTACGACCCTGAGCGACGGCATGCCGGCCATCGACAGCATGGATGCAGAAAGCTGCTACCTGGGCTTTGAAATCGACTTGCAGAGCAGCGCCGAGCGCACCGTCATCGCCGAAACCTTTGAGTTCGTGCGTGATGACTGCCTGATTCATATCCTGCCGCCCCATAGCAAAATCACCGAATACCTTGCAATGCTTGCGCGCCTGCCAGAAGACAGCTCGCGCCTGGGCGAGCTGCTGGTCAGCAGCGGCGCGCTGACCGCTCAGGAGCTGGAGCGCGGCCTGCAGGCACAGCAAAGCACCACAACCGCGACCAACCAACCGTTGTTGGGCGAGATTCTGGTCGAGCAATGCGCCGTGCAGCCGGCCCTGATCCAGGCCGCGCTCAACAAGCAAAGCCAGATCCAGGAGCACAAAAACCGAGAAAACTGCTACGTCCGGGTACAGGCCGACAAGCTGGACGAATTGATCAACCTGGTAGGCGAGCTGGTGATTGCCGGTGCCGGCGCCAGCCTGCTGGCACAACGCTGCCAGAACCAGGCCTTGCAGGAAGCCACCTCAATAGTGGCCGGCCTGGTCGAGGATATTCGTGACGGCGCCCTGCGCTTGCGCATGGTGCCCATCGGCGACACCTTCAACCGCTTCCAACGGGTGGTGCGCGATGTCAGCCACGAACTGGGCAAGGACATCGAACTGCATATCAGCGGAGCCGAAACCGAGCTGGACAAGAGCGTGGTGGAGAAGATCGGCGACCCCCTCATGCACCTGATACGCAACGCCATGGATCATGGCATCGAACTACCCGAGGCACGTCAGCATGCCGGCAAGCCAGGGCGCGGCAACCTGCACCTCAACGCCTATCACGACTCGGGCAGCATCGTCATCGAGATTGCCGATGACGGCCGCGGCCTGGATCGCGAGCGCATCCTGCAAAAAGCTCGCGAGCGCGGGCTGATCAGCGCCACAAGCAACCCCTCGGACGCAGAAATCTACAACCTGATCTTCGAACCTGGCTTCTCGACTGCCAGTGCCGTGACCAACCTCTCCGGACGCGGGGTCGGCATGGACGTGGTCAAACGCAACATCACCGCCCTGCGCGGCAGCGTGGATCTCGATAGCCAGCCAGGCCTTGGCACCAGGGTATCGATCCGCCTGCCGCTAACCCTGGCAATTATCGACGGTTTCCTGGTCGGCATCAGCCAGGCCAGCTATGTGGTGCCGCTGAACATGGTTCAGGAATGTGTCGAGCTGTCGGCCGCCGACCGCCTGGCAACCCGCGAGCGCGGTTACCTGAATCTACGCGGCGAGGTGCTGCCCCTGGTGTTCCTGCGTGAGCACTTCAATGTCGATGGCGAGCCCGGACGGCGCGAAAACGTGGTGGTGGTGAATTACGCCGAACACAAAGCCGGGCTGGTCGTGGATGAACTACAGGGCGAGTTTCAGACCGTAATCAAGCCCCTCGGCAAGCTGTTCAGTGCGCTGCGCGGGATCAGTGGCTCAACCATCCTGGGCAGCGGCTCGGTGGCGCTGATCCTGGATGTCCCGGCACTGGTTCAGCAAATCGTCCGCCAAGAATCCCACGCCAACCAGGCCTACCCGAGCCACGCCACGGGCACGCCAAGCAGCGCACAACTACCCGAGGGTTAACGCTCATGCCATGACTCAGTGAGCAGCTAAAGCGCCGCCAACCCTGCAGCGCGGCAAACAGCCCGGCCAGCGCCCGGCTCAACCTGCGCTGCCTAGATGAATAGAAAGGACAACACTCATGCTCAACGATATGAAAGTCGCAACCAAGCTGGCGCTAGGCTTCGGTGTGCTGATCATCATGCTGGCGCTGGTTTCCTTTATTGGCATCAGTCGCATGGCCCAGATCAATGCCTCGCTGGATCAGGTGATGGAAGAGCGCTGGCCCAGGGCCGAAATGGCCGGCAGCATCGTAGAACGAAGCAATACCATCGCCATCGCCCTGCGCAACATGATGCTAACCAACAATCCCCAGGATCGTGCCCAGCAAAAGCAACTGATCATGGACACCCGCGCCAGCCTTGCGGCGACCCTCGACAAGCTGCAGGCACAAATAAGCTCAGCCAAAGGCATCGAGTTGCTACAGGCCATCAACAAGAATCGCCAGGCCTATGTGAGCGGCCAGGATCAACTGCTGCAATTGATTGAGCAAGCGCCACCAGAGCAGGCACAAAACTACCTGCAGGGCGAGCTGCGCCCGGTTCTTGCCAGCTACCAGGCGAGCGCCAAAGCGCTGCAGGAGTTCCAGGGCGAACTGCTTGAAGCCTCCGGCCGTGAGGCTCACGACAATTATCTAAATGCCCGCCTGTTGATGTTGCTCGCTACCGGCGCAGCCTTATTGGCCGCGTTGGTTGCCGCTTGGCTGATCAGCGTCAACCTGATTCGCCAACTGGGTGGCGAACCCGGCTATGTGGCCAACATCGTCCGCCAGGTCGCCAATGGCAACCTGAGCGCCGAGATCGTTCTGCGCAAAGGCACCGGTAACAGCCTGCTGGCCTCGTTGCAGGAGATGATCGGCAAGCTGGCGCAGATCATTGGCGAGGTGCGCAACTCGGCCGACAACCTGGCCAGCGCCTCGGAGCAGGTCAGCGCCACCGCCCAATCGATGAGTCAGGCGACCAGCGAACAGGCCGCCAGCGTGGAGGAGACCAGCGCCTCCATCGAGCAGATGAGCGCCAGCATCAATCAAAACACCGAGAACGCCAAGGTCACCGACGGCATGGCCAGCAAGGCCGCCAAGGAGGCCACCGAAGGTGGTGAATCGGTGCAACAAACAGTGGCGGCGATGAAACAGATCGCCCAGCGCATCGGCATCATCGACGACATTGCCTATCAGACCAATCTGCTCGCGCTCAACGCCGCCATCGAGGCCGCCCGCGCCGGCGAACACGGCAAAGGCTTTGCCGTGGTGGCCGCCGAAGTGCGCAAGCTGGCCGAGCGCAGCCAAGTGGCGGCGCAGGAGATTGGCGAACTGTCCTCCAGCAGCGTGGAACTGGCCGAGAAAGCCGGCAAGCTGCTGGACACCATGCTGCCCTCGATCAGCAAGACCTCAGACCTGGTACAGGAAATCAGCGCAGCCTCAGAAGAGCAATCCAGTGGCGTGGCGCAGATCAACACCGCGATGACCCAGCTCAACCAGATCACCCAGCAAAATGCCTCCAGCAGCGAAGAGCTGGCCGCCACCGCCGAAGAAATGAGCAGCCAGGCCGAACAACTGCAACAGGCCATGGGCTTCTTTACCCTGGCCGGTGCTGCGCCCGGCCAGAGCAAGGCCGCCCCGCACCGGGCGCAGGTGAGCAGCAAGTCGACAAGCCATTTGCCGGCACACCCGCACACCCCAAGCAACCTTCATGCGGTGAATAATCCGCTGGAAGCCGAGTTCACCCGTTTTTGAATGGAGGCCACCATGGGCGCATTGCTTACCCGCGACAAAGCGCAACGCCTGGTAGAGGATGAGGCGCAATACCTGACCTTTATGCTCGGTGGCGAGATGTTCGCCATCGGCATTCTGGGAATCAAGGAAATTCTCGAATACGGCCAACTCACCAGCGTGCCGATGATGCCGAACTTTGTCCGCGGGGTGATCAACCTGCGCGGCGCCGTGGTGCCGGTGGTCGATCTGTCGGCGCGTTTCGGCCGCCACAACGCCGAGGTGACCCGGCGCAGCTGTATCGTCATCATCGAAGCCAATGGCCAGGGCGACACCCAGGATATTGGCCTGCTGGTGGATGCGGTATCGGCGGTCCTGGAAATTGCCCACAGCGAGATCGAGCCCGCGCCCAGCTTCGGCGCCAAGGTGCGCGCCGACTTTATCAGCGGCATGGCCAAGGTGAACGGCACGTTTGTGATTGTCCTGGATGTCGAGCGGGTGCTCTCGGTCGACGAGATGAGCATGCTCTGCGCGGCAAATACCTCGCAGGCGCCAGCCGCTACCGGCTAGCAAGCCGAGCTGCAAACCAGATGCCGACCGGCAAGGATGTCTGTGATGCATGGCACAGCACTCAACGATGGTGAGTTTCGCCAATTCCAGACCTGGCTGTACCGCATCGCCGGTATCAACCTCAGCCCGGCCAAGAAGGCGCTGGTGGCCGGGCGCCTGGGCAAGCGCCTGAAGCACCATCAACTGGACAGCTACGGCGAGTATTTCCAGCTGATCATGGGCCATGACGCCGCCAACGAGCTGCAGGTGGCCCTCGACCTGCTGACCACCAATGAAACCTACTTTTTCCGCGAGCCCAAGCATTTTGCTTTCCTGCGCGAGCAGGTGCTGCCCAAGGTTGCCGCGGGCAAACCCCTGCGCCTGTGGAGCGCCGCCTGCTCCTCAGGCGAAGAGCCCTACAGCCTGGCCATGACCCTGGCCGAGAGTCTGGGCAACAGCCCCTGGGAAATCCTCGCCTCGGACATCAGCAGCCAAGTGCTGGCCCAGGCCCGCACCGGGCATTATCCGCTGGCCCGCGCACGGGGCATTGCCCAGCCCTTGCTGGTCAAGTATTGCTTGAAAGGCACCGGCCGCCAGGAAGGCACCTTTCTGATCGAGCGCAGCCTGCGCGAGCGCCTGCATTTCATGCAAATCAACCTCAACCAGGCGCTGCCCAATGTCGGTGAATTCGAGGTGATCTTCCTGCGTAACGTGATGATCTACTTCGATCAGCCGACCAAGCAGCAAGTGCTGGCACGCCTGCTGCCACGCCTCAAGCCAGGCGGCTATTTCATCGTCAGCCATTCGGAAAGCCTGAATGGCATCAGCGACGCCCTGCAACTGATCAGCCCATCGATCTACCGCAAGCCATGAAAGCCCCTTTAACCAATATCGACATTGTTCTGCAGCCTGGCGAGTTCTATTTCGGCGCCACCGCCGGCTGCGTGCAGACCCTGCTCGGCTCGTGCGTGGCCATTACCCTGTGGCATCCAAGCCGCCAACTCGGCGGCATGTGCCATTACATGCTGCCCAGCCGACACAAGCCCAGCAGCCAGCTGGATGGCAAATACGCCGAAGACGCCATGCAGTTGTTCCTGCGCGAAGCGGCACGCCACAACACGCAGCTGCAGGAGTATCAGGTCAAGCTGTTCGGCGGCGGCAATATGTTTCCCGATTACCGATGCAAACCGGCGAGCGGCAACATCGCCGAGCACAATGTGGCTGCCGCACGCCGCCTGGTGGCGCGGCATCGCTTGCAGTTAACGGCGGAAGATCTGGGCTGCAACGGGCACCGCAATGTGATTTTTGATATTCGCAGCGGCGATGTCTGGGTTCGCCACCAGCGCTTGACCGGGAGTTGAAAGCGCCATGAAGAAAATCAAGGTGTTATTGGTGGATGACTCTGCCGTGGTGCGCCAGGTTGTTCTCGCCCTACTGGAGCGCGAGCCGGACATTCAGGTCATAGGCGCGGCCTCTGACCCGCTCTTTGCCATGGACAAGATGGCCAAGGAATGGCCCGACGTAATAGTCCTGGACGTGGAAATGCCGCGCATGGACGGCATTACCTTTTTACGCAAAATCATGGCCGAGCGCCCGACGCCGGTGGTGATCTGCTCCTCGCTGACCGAAAGAGGCGCAGAAACCACCCTGCAGGCGCTTGCCGCCGGCGCGGTGGAGATCATTACCAAGCCCAAGGTCGGCCTGAAGAGCTTCCTCCAGGACTCCGCCGCCGAGCTGGTCGGCGCCGTCAGGGCCGCCGCCCAGGCTAATCTGCGCCAATTACTGAAAAGCCCACTCATGGCACCTGCGGTACCGGTCAAGTTGCAGGCCGATGCCATTCTGCCGGCCACCGGCGGCCAAGCCATGGCGCAAACCACCGAGCGGATTGTCGCCATCGGCACCTCCACCGGTGGCACACAAGCGCTGGAGTCGATACTGACGGTGTTGCCGCGAGTCTGCCCAGGCATCGTGATCGTCCAGCATATGCCGGAAAAGTTCACCGCCTCCTTTGCCGAACGCCTGAATGGCCTGGCGCAGATAGAAGTGCGCGAGGCCAGGAACAATGACCGGGTGATTCCCGGCCTCGCCCTCATCGCTCCCGGCGGCAAGCATATGTTGCTCAAGCGCAGCGGCGCCTACTACCACGTCGAGGTGGTCAACGGCCCGCAGGTCAACCGCCATCGCCCCTCGGTGGATGTGTTGTTTCGCTCGGTAGCCCGCTTCGCCGGTAGAAACGCCACCGGCATCATCATGACCGGCATGGGCGATGACGGCGCGCGCGGTCTGAAAGAACTGCATGACAGCGGAGCACGCACCTATGCCCAGGATGAGGCCAGTTGCGTGGTCTTCGGCATGCCCAAGGAGGCCATCAAGCTGGGTGGAGTGGATCAGGTGATCAGCCTGGGAGCGATTCCCGGCGTGATTCTCGGCTGAGTTACGCGGGGTTTATAGCTTCTTGCGAATCCAGTAGCGGTAGCAGTCCGCCTCGGTCTGCTGCGCAACCAGTTCGTGGCCGAGAAACAGGCAGAACTTGGGGATGTCGCGCTGGGTCGACGGGTCGCTGGCAATCACTTCCAGCAACCCGCCCGGCGCCAGGTCGCGCACCTTGTTGTGCAACATCATCACCGGCTCGGGACAGAACAGTCCGGTGGCATCCAGGGTGGCATCAGCGATCAGCGACATGGTCGAACTCCATAAACAGGCCGGCATTGTCGCCGATCGGCGCTCGCCGGTCATCCCGGCTACAAACGGCGCAGATGGCAGGTGACTTCCTCACGGTCGTGGTAGAGCTGCTTGCAGGCAATCGATACACGAATGCCACGCGCGCTAAAGCCTGCAGCAATCCGCTCGAGCAGGCGTTTGACCTCGGCATAGCGCTGTTTCATCGGCAACTTCAGGTTGACCACCGCCTCGCGGCACAAGCCCTCGCCCAGCCAGGTTTCCAGCAATGCAGCGCTGCGCGCAGGCTTCTCGACGATGTCACAAACCATCCAGTCCACCGTCTTGCGCGGTTTGAAGGTGAAACCGTCGGTCTGCAAGTGTTCGACCAGGCCGCTGTCCATCAGGCTTTCGGCCATCGGCCCGTTGTCGATGGCGAGCACCTGCATATGCCGATTGACCAGTTGCCAGGTCCAGCCACCGGGCGCGGCGCCCAGATCGACCGCGCTCATGCCGGCGGCCAGGCGCGTGTCCCACTGCGCGCGGGGGATGAACTGATGCCAGGCCTCCTCCAGCTTGAGGGTCGAGCGACTCGGCGCCTCACGGGGGAACTTCAGGCGCGGGATGCCCATGGGCCAGTGCGCCGAGTTATTCGGCTCGGCCAGGCCGAGAAACACCTCACGGCCACTTTTAAAGGTCAGCAGCAAACGCGGCAGGCTGGTGTCATCCAGCAATCGCCCGGCCTTGCTTAGGGCCTTGCGCAGCGGCGCCTCGAACTTCTTGCAGAAGTTCGACAGTTCCTTGCCCTCATTGCTGTCCAGCACTTCCAGCCACAGGCTGCCGCACACCGGGTAGTCGTTCAGGTGCGCCAGCAAGACACTGATGCGGTCCGTTTCCGGCAGCGCCACAAACTCGCCGCGCGCCCACTGACGCGGGAAAATCAGGCTGCTAAACGGCACGCCCATCAGCGTCTGCGCGCCCCCCGGCGCCGTGCAAACAAACTCGGCGCAAGCACTCCCGGCCTTACCCTTGGCATAACCGGCAACCCCCAATCGGGCGGCCTGCTCCGACAGTTCGGCGCACACCTCGCCCTCAAATCCAGGGCGGCAATGCAACAACAACGTATTCATGGCGTTCTCCTCAAGGCGGCATGATAACGGAGTTGTTGCCCAGCGTTACGCCGATCACCCGTCCGCCATGCGCGCTATTTCAGGCCGGCCAGAAACCCGGCAATCGCGTCGGCGGCCTGGGCCAGCGCCTGCTCATGGCTATAGCCCGAGGCGCGCAAAGGCTTGAGATCATGGTCCGCACCCGCCAGCCAGTGCAGCTGGATGCTGCTCGCCAGCGAATAACCGGCCACCGTCCGACGATCACCCAGAGCGTCGCGCTCGCCCTGAACAATCAGGCAGGGCGTGCGCAACTGCGCCAGATGGGCCACCCGTGGTTTATCCGCCCGGCCGCGCGGATAAAACGGATAACCGAGGCAAACCAGGCCATCGGCTTGCACCTCATCGGCCAGCAGGCTGGCCATGCGCCCGCCCATCGACTTGCCGCCCAGCAGCAGCGGCCCCGTGACTGTCTGTCGCACCTGGCGGTACAGCTGCCGCCATTCTTCGAGCAATTGTGCCTGTGGATTGGGGGGGCGTTTGCCAGCACCAGCGCGGCGCAATGCCATATAGGCAAACTCAAAGCGCAGCACCGCAATCCCGCGCCCGGCAAGGTTTTCCGCCATTTGTTGGAGGAACGGACTGTCCATTGGCGCACCGGCCCCGTGGGCCAGAATCAGGCAGCCCTGGGCCACCCCGCAAGGCCTGTTCCACAGCCACGGGGCATGCCCCTGCAGACTCTGTGGATATTGATCCTTATCAATATCGCTACTTTGGGGTTTGCTCATGCTTGATTCGCTTTTTAGAAAAATCTGCCAATAACCGTGGATGGAAGCCCCCTAGATGAACAGAATCAGGAGCACCGCAACCCCTACCGCCTACAACTACAAGGTGGTTCGCCAGTTCGCCATTATGACGGTGATTTGGGGAATCGTCGGCATGGGACTCGGCGTATTCATCGCCGCACAACTGGCCTGGCCGGACCTTAACTTCAACCTTCCATGGACCAGCTTCGGCCGCTTGCGCCCGCTGCACACCAACGCGGTGATCTTCGCCTTTGGCGGCTGCGCACTGTTCGCCTGCTCGTATTACTCGGTGCAGCGCACCTGCCAGACGCGGCTGTTTGCCGGCAAGCTGGCGGCCTTTACCTTCTGGGGCTGGCAACTGGTGATAGTGCTTGCGGCGATTAGCTTGCCGTTGGGCCTGACCAGTTCCAAGGAATACGCCGAGCTGGAATGGCCGATCGACATCCTGATCACCATTGTCTGGGTCAGTTACGCGATCGTGTTCTTCGGCACCGTGATGCAGCGCACCACCAAGCACATTTACGTCGGCAACTGGTTCTTTGGCGCGTTCATCATCACCGTGGCGCTGCTGCATGTGGTCAACAACCTGGAGCTGCCGGTCACCCTGGGCAAATCCTACTCGCTGTACGCAGGCGCCACCGATGCCATGGTGCAGTGGTGGTACGGGCATAACGCGGTGGGTTTCTTCCTGACTGCGGGCTTTCTCGGCATGATGTATTACTTCGTGCCCAAGCAGGCCGGGCGGCCGGTGTATTCCTATCGCCTGTCAATCGTCCACTTCTGGGCGCTGATCGCCGTGTACATCTGGGCCGGCCCCCACCACCTGCACTACACCGCGCTGCCGGACTGGGCACAAAGCCTCGGCATGGTGATGTCGCTGATTCTCCTGGCCCCCAGCTGGGGCGGCATGATCAACGGCATGATGACCCTCTCGGGCGCCTGGCATAAGTTGCGCAGCGACCCGATCCTGCGCTTTCTGGTGGTGTCCCTGGCGTTCTACGGCATGTCCACCTTCGAAGGCCCGATGATGGCGATCAAGACCGTCAACGCCCTGTCCCACTACACCGACTGGACCATCGGCCACGTTCATGCCGGCGCCCTGGGCTGGGTGGCCATGGTCTCGATCGGGGCGCTGTATCACCTGATCCCGCAACTCTTCGGCCGTCAGCAGATGCACAGCGTCGGCCTGATCAACGCGCACTTCTGGCTGGCCACCATCGGCACCGTGCTGTACATCGCCTCGATGTGGGTCAACGGCATCGCCCAGGGCCTGATGTGGCGCGCGATCAACGAGGACGGCACCCTCACCTACTCCTTCGTCGAAGCCTTGGAAGCCAGCCATCCCGGCATGGTGGTGCGGGTCATCGGCGGGACGATTTTCTTCACCGGCATGCTGCTGATGGCCTACAACACCTGGCGCACCGTGCAGGCGGCCAAACCGGCTGAAATGCACGCCGCCGCGCAGATGGCCTGAGGAGAACCCAGATGAACCATGAACTCGTTGAAAAAAATATCGGTCTGATGGCCCTGCTGATGGTCCTGGCGGTGAGCGTCGGCGGCCTGGTGCAGATCGTGCCGCTGTTCTTCCAGGATGTGGCCAATACCCCGGTGGCCGGCATGCAGCCGCGCACCGCCCTGCAGCATGAAGGCCGCGACATTTTTATCCGTGAAGGGTGCGTGGGCTGCCACTCGCAGATGATCCGGCCATTCCGCGCCGAAACCGAGCGTTATGGTCACTACTCGGTGGCCGGTGAAAGTGTCTGGGATCACCCCTTCCTGTGGGGTTCCAAGCGCACCGGGCCGGACCTGGCGCGAGTGGGCGGACGTTACTCGGATGACTGGCACCGTGCCCACCTGTACAACCCGCGCAACGTGGTGCCGGAGTCGATCATGCCGGCCTACCCCTGGCTGGTGGAAACCAAGCTGGACGGCCAGGACACCGCCGCCAAGCTGAGCGCCATGCGCACCCTCGGCGTGCCCTACAGCGACGCCGAGATAGCCGGCGCCCAGGCGGCCGTAGCGGGTAAAACCGAGATGGACGCCCTGGTGGCTTACCTGCAATCGCTGGGCACCGCCCTGAAGAACAAAAGGTAAGCGCCATGCACATCATCCCCCTACCCGACTTGAGCACGCCACTGCTGCTCGGCGCATTTATCTGCGCCCTGTTCCGGGCCAGCGCCGGCCAACCCAAAGCAGCCTTCGCTGCAGCGGCATTGCTGGCGCGGGCCAACCAAGCCCTTGTCCAGGCGCCTGCCCAGAAGGCATTTAGGAGTAATCACGTATGAGTACATTCTGGAGTTGGTACGTCAGCCTGCTGACCATCGGCACTCTGCTGGCCTTGCTCTGGCTGGTGTTCGCCACCCGCAAGGGCGAGAAAAAAGGCACCACCGAGCAGACCATGGGTCACGCCTTCGACGGCATCGAGGAGTACGACAACCCGCTGCCCAAGTGGTGGTTCATGCTGTTTGTCGGCACCATCCTCTTCGCCGTGGTCTACCTGGCGCTGTATCCGGGCCTGGGCAACTGGAAGGGCCTGCTACCCGGCTACGAGGACGGCTGGACCCAGGACAAGCAATGGCAGAAGGAAGTGGACAAGGCCGACGCCCTGTACGGCCCGCTCTACGCCAAATATGCGGCCATGCCGCTTGCCGAAGTCGCCCAGGATGGGCAGGCGCTGAAGATGGGCGGCCGGCTGTTCTCCACCTACTGCTCGATCTGCCACGGCTCGGACGCCAAGGGTGCCGCAGGCTTTCCCAACCTGAGCGACAGCAACTGGCGCTGGGGTGGCGAGCCTGAGACCATCAAGGCCTCGATCCTGCACGGGCGGATGGCGGTCATGCCGGCCTGGGGCAACAGCATTGGCGAGGACGGAGTGAAGAACGTTGCCGCGTATGTGCGCCACTCCCTGGCCGGGCTACCCCTGCCGGCGGGCAACACGGCCGATCTGCAGGCCGGACAACGCCTGTTCAGCAGCACCTGTGCGGTCTGCCACGGCCCGCAAGGCCAGGGCATGGCCGCACTGGGGGCGCCAGACCTGAGCCACCCCGCCGGCTGGATCTATGGCTCGAGCCTGACCCAACTGCAACAAACCATCCGCTATGGCCGCAATGGCCAGATGCCGGCGCAGGACGCCTACCTGGGCAACGACAAGGTTCACCTGCTAGCGGCCTATGTCCTCAGCCTGGGACAACCGGCCAGTCAGGCAACGGCAGCCGAATAAACCCGACAAGCCACCGGCGCCGGTCGGGCACAGCGCCCAGGCGCCCTTGCCGAAGCGGCTAAAAAGGACACAAGGAGGTGTCCTGGGTGGATTTTTACCCAACACAACCGCGACAGAGTGTCGCACCCCTTGGCGCCGCCTGGCGCACAAATCTCCGTCACTGGTCTATGCTGCCCACAGTCGCTATTCATCGGGGTTGCACGCCAATTGCCTGTCATTGACGGGGATCAATAAGGCCCATAAAACCCTCGATGAAGGGCCGCCGGAAGCGCTCCAGGCAGCCCGTAAAGGGCCTGCAAGCCCCGGCCCTCGGGCCTCGGCGTTTGCATTGACCCCTTGCATTGCACATACTTGCCGCCGATTTTTGTCCCCAGAAAACTCCATTAACCGTGGAAGCTATAGCATGACCTCAGCAACCAGTCCGACCGCTTATAACTATAAGGTGGTTCGCCAATTCGCCATTATGACGGTGATTTGGGGGATCGTAGGCATGGGCGTGGGTGTTCTGATCGCCTCACAACTTGTGTGGCCAGAACTCAACCTCGACCTTCCGTGGACCAGCTTCGGCCGTCTACGTCCTCTGCACACCAACGCGGTGATTTTTGCCTTCGGTGGTTGCGCCTTGTTTGCCACCTCCTACTACGTGGTGCAGCGCACCTCCCAGGCCCCTCTGATCTCCAACGGCCTGGCCGCCTTCACCTTCTGGGGCTGGCAAGCCGTGATTGTCCTGGCGGCCATCACCCTGCCACTCGGCTACACCTCCTCCAAGGAGTACGCCGAGCTGGAATGGCCGATCGACATCCTGATCACCCTGGTCTGGGTCAGCTACGCGATCGTGTTCTTCGGCACCATAGTCAAGCGCAAGGTCAAGCACGTTTATGTCGGCAACTGGTTCTTCGGTGGCTTTATCCTCACCGTGGCCCTGCTGCATATCGTCAACAACCTGGAACTGCCGGTGGGCATGTTCAAGTCCTACTCGATCTACGCCGGCGCGACCGACGCGATGATCCAGTGGTGGTACGGCCACAACGCGGTGGGCTTCTTCCTGACCGCAGGCTTCCTCGGCATGATGTATTACTTCGTGCCCAAGCAGGCTGGTCGACCGATCTACTCCTATCGCCTGTCGATCGTCCACTTCTGGGCGCTGATCACCGTGTACATCTGGGCCGGCCCGCACCACCTGCACTACACCGCGCTGCCGGATTGGGCGCAGTCGCTGGGCATGGCCATGTCGCTGATCCTCCTGGCACCGAGCTGGGGCGGCATGATCAACGGCATGATGACCCTCTCGGGCGCCTGGCATAAGCTGCGCAGCGACCCGATCCTGCGCTTCTTGGTGGTGTCGCTGGCGTTCTACGGCATGTCCACCTTCGAAGGCCCGATGATGGCGATCAAGACCGTCAACGCCCTGTCCCACTACACCGACTGGACCATCGGCCACGTTCACGCCGGCGCCCTCGGTTGGGTAGCCATGGTGTCGATCGGCTCGCTCTATCACCTGATCCCGAAAGTCTTCGCCCGCGAGCAGATGTACAGCATCGGCCTGATCAGCGCGCACTTCTGGCTGGCCACCATCGGCACCGTGTTGTACATCGCCTCGATGTGGGTCAACGGCATCGCCCAGGGTCTGATGTGGCGTGCAGTCAACGAAGACGGCACCCTCACCTACTCCTTCGTTGAAGCCCTGGAAGCCAGCCACCCAGGCTTCCTGGTGCGCGCCATTGGCGGCGCCTTCTTCCTCCTCGGCATGCTGCTGATGGCCTACAACACCTGGCGCACCGTGCGTGCGGCCGACCCGGTTGCCATGCAATCCGCGGCCCAGATGGCCTAAGGAGAACCTAGATGAATCACGAAGTCGTAGAAAAAAACATCGGCCTGATGGCCCTGTGCATGGTCCTGGCCGTCAGCATCGGCGGTCTGGTGCAGATCGTTCCATTGTTTTTCCAGGACGTAACCAACAACCCGGTGGCCGGCATGCAGCCGCGCACCGCCCTGCAGCATGAGGGTCGCGACATCTTTATCCGTGAAGGGTGCGTGGGTTGCCACTCGCAGATGATCCGCCCGTTCCGCGCCGAAACCGAGCGTTATGGTCACTACTCGGTGGCCGGTGAAAGCGTCTGGGATCACCCCTTCCTGTGGGGCTCCAAGCGTACCGGGCCGGATCTGGCGCGGGTGGGCGGTCGTTACTCGGATGACTGGCACCGTGCCCACCTGTACAACCCGCGCAACGTAGTGCCGGAGTCGATCATGCCGGCCTACCCCTGGCTGGTAGAGAACAAGCTGGATGGCGAAAACACCGCCACCAAGCTTGCGGCCATGCGCACCCTGGGCGTGCCGTACAGCGACGCCGACATTGCCGGCGCCAAAGACGCGGTCAAAGGCAAGACTGAAATGGACGCCCTGGTGGCGTACCTGCAGTCCCTTGGCACCGCCATCAAGAACAAGCGGTAACCCTGATGGATATCGGAACTCTGCGTGGCCTTGGCACCCTGCTGGTACTGGTTGCATTTATCAGCGTGGTGATCTGGGCCTACAACGGCAAACGCAAGAGCAGCTTCGACGAGGCTGCCAACCTGCCCTTTGCCGACGATATCGCGACAAAAAAGCCTGAAGAACAAGCTTCCAGGAGCAAGAGCGAATGACCACTTTTTGGAGTTGGTACGTCACACTACTGACCAGCGGCACCATTTTGGGACTGATCTGGCTGGTGCTTTCCACCCGCAAGGGACAGCGCCCCGACACCACCGAAGAAACCCTCGGACATGCCTTCGACGGCATTGAAGAACTGGACAACCCACTGCCCAAGTGGTGGTTCATGCTGTTTATGCTGACCATCGTCTTCGCCATTGGTTACCTGGTGCTCTATCCGGGCATGGGCAACTGGCAGGGCGTCTTGCCCGGCTACGATGGCTGGACCTCGGCCAAGGAATATGAGCGCGAAGTAAGCAAGAGCGATGCCCAGTACGGCCCGCTTTACGCCAAATACGCCGCCATGCCGATTGCTGAAGTCGCCCAGGATGAACAAGCCCTGAAGATGGGCGGTCGCCTGTTTGCTTCCAACTGCTCGGTTTGCCACGGCTCCGACGCCAAGGGCGCCTACGGCTTCCCCAACCTGACCGACAATGAGTGGCGTTGGGGCGGCGAGCCAGACGCGATCAAAACCACCCTGCTGGCCGGCCGTCACGCGGTGATGCCAGCCTGGGCCCAGGTGATCGGCGAAAGCGGCGTGAAAGACGTATCCGCCTATGTGCTCACCGAACTGGCCGGGCGCAAGCTGGCCGAAGGCGCCAAGGCAGACATCGAAGCCGGCAAGAAGATCTTCGCCACCAACTGTGTTGCCTGCCACGGCCCGCAGGGCAAAGGTGTCGCCGCCATGGGTGCGCCCAACCTGACCAATCCGGCGGCGTTTATCTACGGCACCAGCTTCACCCAGCTGCAACAGACCATTCGCTATGGTCGCCAGGGCGTAATGCCAAGCCAGGAAGCCTTCCTCGGCAACGACAAGGTGCATCTGCTGGCGGCTTATGTGTACAGCCTTTCCCAGGTAGAAAAAGACGCCCAATAAGCGCGCCCTGGCAACATCTGTTGAGCGGCGTCAGGGCTTCCCTGGCGCCGTTTTGCTTTAATCAAACCGAACACGCACCCAGCCCAGGCGGCCAAAGGTCGCACCTGTGCCGCCATGCAGGGGGGAGTATCATACCCCTGCACGCAAGTGCTCTTGACCGCACCCCGCATGGATGGGGTGCGGCACTCCTCCACTGCCGTGGGATGCATCAATGAGCGAACAGATTCCGGTCAAAAACATCACCCCCGCAACGGCCAAGGACAACCAAACCGTTGACCTCTATGCCAGTCGCACCAGCATCTATACCCGCGCCTTTACCGGCCTGTTTCGCAATGTGCGCATGGCTGCCGGAGCCGGGCTGTTTATCCTGTATTTCGGCACCGTTTGGCTGAACTGGGGCGATCGCCAGGCCGTCTGGTGGGACCTGCCCGGCCGCAAGTTCTACATCTTCGGCGCCACCTTCTGGCCGCAGGATTTCGTCCTGCTGTCCTGGCTGCTGATCATCTGTGCCTTCGGCCTGTTTTTCATTACGGTGTTTGCCGGTCGCGTGTGGTGCGGCTACACCTGCCCACAAAGCGTCTGGACGTGGATTTTCATGTGGTGCGAGAAAGTCACCGAAGGTGACCGCAACCAGCGGATGAAACTCGACAAGGCGCCCATGAGCGCCAACAAGCTGCTGCGCAAGGGCGCCAAGCACAGCCTCTGGCTGCTGATCGGCCTGGCCACCGGCCTGACCTTCGTCGGCTATTTCGCCCCCATTCGCGAGCTGCTCGGCCAATTGCTGGATGGCACGGCCAATGGCTGGGCCTACTTCTGGGTCGGTCTGTTTACCCTCGGCACCTACGGCAATGCCGGCTGGCTGCGCGAGCAGGTGTGCATCTATATGTGCCCCTATGCGCGCTTTCAGAGCGTGATGTTCGACAAGGACACCCTGATTGTCTCCTACGACCCGCGCCGCGGCGAGCAGCGTGGCCCACGCAAGAAAACCGCCGACTACCAGGCTCAAGGTCTGGGGGACTGCATCGACTGCACCCTCTGCGTGCAAGTTTGCCCCACTGGCATCGACATCCGTGACGGCCTGCAGATCGAATGCATCGGCTGCGCCGCCTGCATCGACGCCTGCGACAGCATCATGGAGAAGATGGCGTACCCCAAAGGCCTGATCAGCTACACCACCGAACACAATCTGTCCGGGCAAAAGACCCACCTGTTGCGCCCGCGCCTGATCGGCTATGCCGTCGCCCTGGGGGTGATGATGCTGTGCTTCGCCTACGCCGTGACCGTGCGCCCGCTGGTGCAACTGGACGTGATCAAGGACCGCGTGCTGTACCGCGAAAACGAACAGGGCCGGATCGAGAACGTCTACACCCTCAAGGTGATGAACAAGGATCAGGTCGAGCACCGCTACCTGATCGAAACCCGTGGCATCGACGGCCTGGTCTTTGAAGGTAAACACGAGGTAACAGCTGCGGCCGGTGAGATTCTGTCGCTGCCGGTAGAATTGTCCATCGAACCGGAGAAGCTGCCCTCCAGCGCCAACGAGATCTTCTTCAGCGTTCGCGCCCTCGACAACCCCGCCATTAGCAAAGAAGCTGACAGCCGCTTTATCGGCCCCAGCGTTCGCTGACCCAGGATGCCCATGCACACAGACACCCCCATCGAGCCTTGGTACAAGCAGTTCTGGCCCTGGTTCATCATCGCCATCCTGGCCTTTGCCGTGGTCCTGGGCCTGTCCCTGCTGACCATCGCCATTAAACATGGCGACAGCCTGGTGGTGGACAACTACTACGACGCCGGCAAGGGCATCAACACCGCCCTGGACCGCGAGAGCCTGGCCAAGCAACTGCGGATAACCGCCAGCCTGAGCCTCGATGATGAAACCGGGGTGGCGCAGCTGGAGCTCAACGGCTTCAGCCGCCCACAGCAACTGACCCTCAACCTGATCTCGCCAACCCAGCCGGACAAGGACCGTCGCATCGTCCTGCAACCGGCAGAGGGCAAGCTGTACCGCGGCATGCTGCAAGACAGCGTGCAGGGTCGGCGCTTTGTCGAAATCATTGGCCAGGAAGGCGGCAAGGACTGGCGCCTGTTCGAGGAACAAACCCTGCTGACCGGCACCCCGGTGCAATTGGGCCAGTGACCGCGCGCTGAATGGCCAGTCCGACGCCCTGCTACCACTGCGGCCTACCGGTTCCTGCCGGTGGGCGCTGGCAGGCCCGCGTGCTCGGCGAGACGCGAGCCATGTGCTGCCCAGGCTGCCAGGCGGTGGCCGAGGCGATTGTCAGCGGCGGGCTGGAAAGCTATTACCAGCACCGCAGTGAAACCTCGATCAATCCCGACGCCCTGCCCAACGCCCTCAGCGATGAGCTGACGCTTTATGACCGCAGCGATGTCCAGCAAGCCTTCGTCCAGCACAGCGGCGCGCTGGCCAGCACCTGCCTGCTGATCGAGGGCATCAGTTGCGCCGCCTGTGGCTGGTTGATTGAAAAACACTTGGGCGAACTCGGCGGCGTCGGTGCGGCCAATCTCAATCTGTCCAACCATCGCCTGTACCTGAGCTGGGACGACAGCCAGTTGCCGCTTAGCCAGATCATCCAAACCCTGCGCCGCATTGGTTACGCCGCCCACCCCTACCAGGCCGACCAGGCGGTGGAACAACTGGCCCAGGAAAATCGCCGCGCCCTGCGCCAACTGGGGGTCGCCGGCATGCTCTGGATGCAGGTGATGATGGCCAGCATGGCCACCTGGCCGGAGTTCAACCTCGACCTGTCCAGCGATCTGGATCGCATCCTGCGCTGGGTCAGCCTGTTTCTGACCACACCGATTGTCTTCTACTGCTGTGGCGATTTTTTCAAAGGCGCCCTGCGCGATCTGCGCACCCGCCATCTGACCATGGACGTATCGGTGTCCCTGGCCATCGGCGGCGCCTATGTGGCCGGCATCTGGTCCACGGTCACCCAGCAGGGCGAGCTGTATTTTGACGCCGTCGGCATGTTTGCCCTGTTTCTGCTGGCCGGTCGCTACCTGGAGCGCCGCGCCCGCGAGCGCACGGCCGCCGCCACCGCCCAGTTGGTCAGCCTGTTACCGGCCTCCTGCCTGCGCCTGGATAAACAGGGGCAAAGCCAGCGCATCCTGCTCAGTGAACTGCAACTGGGCGAACAGATTCTGGTGCCGCCGGGCGCCCTATTGCCCGCGGATGGACGCATCCTCAGTGGCCAATCGAGCATCGACGAGTCGCTGCTGACCGGCGAATACCTGCCATTGCCGCGCCAGGTTGGCGATCAGGTCACGGCCGGCACCCTGAATGTCGAAGGCCCGCTGACCGTGGTTGTCGAAGCCTTGGGCAACGACACGCGCCTGTCCGCCATCGTCCGCCTGCTGGAACGCGCCCAGGCAGAAAAACCGCGCCTGGCCCAGTTGGCCGATCAGGTTGCCCAATGGTTTCTGCTGATCGTGCTGGTTACTGCCGCCGGGGTGGGCCTGGTCTGGTGGCAGTTGGACCCCGACCGCGCCTTCTGGATCGTCCTCGCCCTGCTGGTGGCCACCTGCCCCTGCGCCCTGTCGCTGGCCACCCCGACCGCTCTCACCGCCGCCACCGGCAGCTTGCACAAACTCGGCCTGCTGCTGACCCGCGGCCATGTGCTCGATGGCCTCAACCAGATCGATACGGTGATCTTCGACAAGACCGGCACCCTCAGCGAAGGCCGCCTGACCCTGCGCGAAGTCCAGCCCCTGGGCGAAGATTCGCCCGAGCACTGCCTGGGCCTGGCCGCGGCCCTGGAAAACCGCTCCGAACACCCCATCGCCCGCGCCTTTGGCCGGGCGCCCTGGGCCGCCGAACAGGTCACCAGCCAGCCCGGACTGGGGCTTGAAGGCGTGGTCAATGGCCAGCGCCTGCGCATCGGCCAAGCGGCCTTCGTCGCCGCCCTGAGCAACACCCCGACGCCGGCAATCCCCGGCAACCAGGGCCAATGGCTGTTGCTCGGCGACGAGCGCGCCCCGCTCGCCTGGCTGGTGCTCGATGACCGCCTGCGCAGCGATGCCCCGGCCCTGCTCGAGGCCTGCCGTGAGCGTGGCTGGCAGATCCTCCTGCTGTCCGGCGACAGCTCGCCGATGGTCGCCCAAGTGGCCGCCGAGCTTGGCATCAGTGACGCCCGCAGCGGCCTGACCCCAGCCGACAAGCTCGCCGCCTTGCAGCAACTGCACAACCAGGGGCGCCGGGTATTGATGCTCGGCGACGGGGTTAACGATGTGCCGGTACTGGCCGCCGCCGACATCAGCGTGGCCATGGGCTCGGCCACCGATCTGGCGAAAACCAGCGCCGATGCGGTGCTGCTGTCCAATCGCCTGGACAGCCTGGTGCAAGCCCTGGCCCTGGCCCGCCGCACGCGTCGCATCATCGTCGAGAACCTGACCTGGGCCTGCCTGTACAATGGCCTGATTCTGCCGTTTGCCGCACTCGGCTGGGTGACACCGATCTGGGCCGCCCTGGGCATGTCGCTGAGCTCCCTGCTGGTGGTGCTCAACGCCCTGCGCCTGACCCGCACCCCGGCAGTCGCCCATGCCCCGGCGCAAACGGCCTAAGCCCACGCCGCACGAGGTTGCCATGCCCGCGCTCTACGTCATGATTCCCATCGCCATCATCATCGTCGCCCTGGCCATCTGGCTGTTCTTCTGGGCGGTGGACAGTGGCCAGTACGACGACATGGACGGCCCCGCCCACAGCATCCTGTTCGATGACGAAGACCCCCAGCACCGGGCGGGCGTCGACCAAGCCGCCGGCAAACCCCACGACCAGGACGCCCCCCGTGGCTGACCTGCTCCCCTTGCTCGTCTCTGCCCTGATCCTCGGTCTGCTCGGCGGTGGTCACTGCCTGGGCATGTGTGGTGGGTTGATGGGTGCCCTGACCCTGGCCATTCCACCCGAGCAACGCGGGCGCCGCCTGCAGTTGCTGCTGGCTTACAACCTTGGGCGGATTCTCAGCTATGCCAGCGCCGGCCTGCTCTTTGGTCTGGCCGGTTGGGCCGTGGCCAGCAGCCCGGCGGCCATGCTGCTGCGCATCGTCGCCGGCCTGCTGCTGATCAGCATGGGCCTGTACCTGGGCGGCTGGTGGAGTGGCCTGACCCGCATCGAAGCCCTCGGTCGTGGCCTGTGGCGGCATATCCAGCCGGCGGCCGGGCGTTTACTGCCCGTCACCAGTTTGCCCCGCGCCCTGCTGCTGGGCGCCCTGTGGGGCTGGCTGCCCTGCGGCCTGGTCTACAGCACCCTGCTATGGGCGGCCAGCCAGGGCAATGCCCTCGACAGCGGCTTGCTGATGCTGGCCTTCGGCCTTGGCACCTGGCCGGTGCTGCTGGCCACCGGCCTGGCCGCCGAACGCCTGACCGCCCTGCTGCGCCGACGCGGCGTGCGCATGACCGGCGGCTTGCTGGTGATTCTGTTTGGCCTGTGGACCCTGCCTGGCCCTCATCAGGCCTGGCTGATGGGCCATTAGCAGGCCCGCCAGGGCGCCATGGCCTGCTCGCCGGCACTCGTATGATCCATGTCAAGATCGAACAAGCCCGGCCTGCATAGACTTCGGTTACTGCCTGGCCAACCGGGAACCGCCTGCATGCTTGACGCCATTCACTGGGACACCGATCTGCTACGGCGTTACGCCCAAACCGGCCCGCGCTATGTCTCCTATCCGAGTGTCGAGCACTTCCACTCCGGCATCGGCTCGTTTGAGCTGCTGCATGCCCTGCGCGAAAGCCGCAAGGCGCGGCGGCCACTGTCGCTGTATGTACACCTGCCGTTCTGCGCCAACAGTTGCTACCACTGCAGCCGCAATCGGTTGGTCAGCAAGGATCGCGGGCGAACCTCGAGCTACCTGCAGCACCTGGAAAAAGAAATCGAACTGCTCAGTTGCCACCTCGACCCCAAGCAACGGGTCGAGCAACTGCACGTCGGTGGCGGCACCCCGACCTTCCTCAACCATGGCGAACTGCGCCGCTTGCTGGCCACCTTGCGCCAGCACTTCAACCTGCGCAGCGATGATGCCGGCGACTACGGCATCGAGATCGACCCGCGCGAGACCGACTGGTCAACCATGGGCCTGCTCCGGGAGCTGGGCTTCAACCGCGCCAGCATCGGCCTGCAGGATCTTGACCCGCAGGTGCAGCAGGCCATCAATCGCCTGCAAAGCCTGGAGCAGACCCGCACCATAGTCGAAGCCGCGCGCACCCTGCAGTTTCGCTCGATCACCATCGACCTGAGCTATGGCCTGCCCAGGCAAACGCCGGAGGGTTTTGCCCGCACCCTCGACGCCGTGCTGGCCCTGCAACCCGATCGCCTGTCGCTGTTCAACTATGCGCACCAGCCGGCACGCTTCCAGGCGCAGCGCCGCATCAACCCCGACGAGTTGCCAACAGAGGATGCCAAGCTGGCGATGCTGCACAACAGCATCACCCAGCTGCAAAACGCCGGTTATCGCTACCTGGGCATGGAACACTTCGCCCTGGCCGATGACGAACTGGCCAGCGCCCAGGAAGACGGCACCCTGCAGCGCAATTACCGGAGCTACAGCACCCATGGCCATTACGACCTGCTGGGCCTCGGGGTATCGGCGATCAGCCAGATCGGCGACCTCTACAGCCAGAACAGCAGCGACCTGGCCGCCTACCAGCAAAGCCTCGCCAACGGTCAGCTAAGCACCTGCCGTGGCCTGCTCTGCAATGCCGATGACCGCCTGCGCCGCAGCGTGATCCAGCAACTGATTTGCACCTTCGGGGTGGAGTTTGCCGACCTTGAAAAGCAGCTCAACATCGACTTCGCAGAGTATTTTTCCGCCCTCTGGCCGCAACTGAGACAAATGGCCGCAGATGGCCTTCTCGATCTCTCTCCGAGCGGCCTGCGCATGCGCCCTGCCGGCCGCCTGCTGACCCGCGCGGTGTGCCGTCTGTTCGACCATTACCTGCCCGTACAACCCCCGCAACAGGAGGTTTTAGACGTTCAAAAAAATCCTGATTGATCGAACAGATTTGACCGCCATCTGGTTCTGCTGACGCGGCTGCGTTACCCTTAGGTGTATTGCTGGTACACATTAAGGAATTGCCCATGTCCGAGATCATCAAGGCGCGTGCTTTGCCCCAGGCCCATTGCAAGGATTGCAGCCTCGCTTCGCTGTGCCTGCCCCTGGCGCTGAACTCTGAAGACATGGATTCACTCGACGAAATCGTCAAGCGTGGGCGGCCCTTGAAGAAGGGCGATTTGCTGTTTCGCCAAGGCGACAGCTTCTCCTCGGTGTTCGCGGTACGCTCCGGCGCCCTGAAGACCTTCAGCGTGACCGATGCCGGCGAAGAGCAGATCACCGGCTTCCACCTGCCCAGCGAACTGGTCGGCCTGTCGGGCATGGACAGCGAGTTCTACCCGATGTCCGCCCAGGCCCTGGAAACCACCTCGGTGTGCGAGATTCCCTTCGAGCGCCTCGACGAACTGGCCCTGCAACTGCCGCAATTGCGTCGCCAGTTGATGCGCATCATGAGCCGCGAGATCCGTGACGATCAGCAAATGATGCTGCTGTTGTCGAAGAAGACCGCCGACGAGCGCATCGCCACCTTCCTGGTCAACCTGTCGGCGCGCTTCCGCGCCCGCGGCTTCTCACCCAATCAATTCCGCCTGGCCATGTCGCGCAGCGAAATCGGCAACTACCTGGGCCTGGCCGTAGAGACCGTTTCGCGGGTGTTCACCCGCTTCCAGCAAAACGGCCTGCTGGCCGCCGAGGGCAAGGAAGTGGAAATCACCAACTCCATCGAGCTGTGCGCCCTGGCGGGCGGTAATCTCGACGGCTGACTCCGCTAACACTCGAGAACAACGGGTCTGCGCCCTGCAGGCCCGAGCCACAAATCCCTCCCGCACACCCGCCGAGCAACCCAAACGCCCTGCCAACACCCGTCTAAGCGGTGCTTGGGCAGCCTTGCGCCCGTCGAAAGTTGGTCTGCCTCAGGCATCTTTGGCCAGATTTGACCTCGCAGCAAGCGCCGGCAAATCCAATAGTAGTGCGCAGCAGCCGCGCCCGTCCTGGGCCGCCGGCCAGCCCATAACAATCAGGCTCGCAGCACGCTCGCGAGCCACACTACCGAGGACCTTGCCATGTCGATCAGTGCCCGCGCAGCCCCCGCCCCCCAGGCCAGCTTTCCCGTGCGGCGAATGGATTTCAGCTTTGCCGACAGCCAGAAATACTGGTGGAACGGCAACCCCTTTATGACCCAGTTCATGAACAACCTGTCGTCGCTGTTTCCCTATGGCGAGAAGTTCTTTGTCGACAGCGTGCGGGGCGTGCGCGAACAGATCAAAGACCCGCAACTGCAGAAGGACATCAGCGCCTTTATCGGCCAGGAGGCCATGCACTCCAAGGAGCATGCAACCTACAACGAATACGCCCAGACCCATGGCATCGACCTGCACCGCCTGGAGCTGCGCATCAAGGTGCTGCTGGAATGGGTCACCCGCTGCACCAGCAAGAAGCAGCGCCTGGCCGCCACCTGCGCCCTGGAACACTTCACCGCCAGCATGGCCGAGCAACTGCTGCAGCGCGAAGACCTGACCACCCAGATCGACGACGAGAAAATGTACAAGCTCTGGCTGTGGCATGCCATCGAGGAGAACGAGCACAAATCGGTGGCCTACGACGCCTACCAGGCCATCGGGGGTGGCTACTGGGTGCGCATTCTCAGCATGGCCCTGAGCACCCTGGTGTTTATTGGCGTGCTTGTCTGGTTCCAGCTCGGTTTGTTGCGCAAGGACGGCCAACTATTCAACGCCAAGAGCTGGGGCTATGGTCTCAAGACCCTGTTTGGCCCGCGCAACGGCTATATCACCGGCCTGCTGGGGCCGTATCTGCAGTATTACAAACCGGGCTTTCACCCCGCCCAGCAGAACACTCAACAACTGGAGCAGCGCTGGCGCCGGCGCCTCGGCTTCAACGGCTGAGCGCCATCGCTGCGGCGACGCCGGGGATTATCCGGGCGACTCGCCGCCAACCCAAAACAACAACAATGAGGTTTCCTGGCCATGAACGCACCTGCAGCCCACCTGCCCACCCGTCATTGCAAGATCGCCATCATCGGCAGCGGATTTTCCGGCCTGGGCATGGCGATTCGCCTAAAACAGCAAGGCGAGAACGATTTTCTGCTGTTTGAAAAAGACGCTGGCGTCGGCGGCACCTGGCGCGTCAATCATTACCCTGGCTGCGCCTGCGATGTGCAGTCGCACCTGTACTCGTTCTCCTTCGAACCCAATCCAAACTGGACGCGCATGTTCGCCCCCCAGGCCGAGATCAAAAGTTATCTCGAAGGCTGCTGGAGCAAATACGCGCTGCAGGACAAGACCCTGCTCAACAGCGAAATCCGCAGCCTGCGCTGGGATGAACACCACGAGCTATGGCTGATCGAAGATGCCAGCGGCGAGCAGTTCAGCGCGCAATTCGTGGTTTCCGGGATGGGCGCCCTGTCGACGGCCTCAATTCCGCCGTTGCATGGCATCGAAACCTTCAAAGGTGCGATGTTCCACTCCCAGCAGTGGAACCACGCTTACGACCTGACCGGCAAACGGGTGGCGGTGATCGGCACCGGCGCCTCGGCCATCCAGTTCGTTCCGCAGATCCAGAAACAGGTGGCGCAACTGGATCTCTATCAACGCACCGCGCCGTGGATCATGCCCAAGCCGGACCGCGCCATCAGTGCGCGCGAGCGCCAGCGTTTCCAACGCTGGCCGCTGCTGCAAAGAGCCTGGCGCGGCCTGATCTACGGCCTGCTGGAAAGCCGGGTGATCGGCTTTGCCTGGGCGCCGCGGATCATGCAAGCGGCCGAGTGGCTGAGCAAAGGCTATATCCAGCGCACGATCAAGGACCCGGCCCTGCGCGCCAAGGTCACCCCCAATTACCGCATGGGCTGCAAGCGCGTGCTGATCTCCAACGACTACTACCCGGCGCTGGCCCAGGCCAATGTCAATGTGATCACCGAGGGCATCCGCGAAATCCGCGCCAACAGCATCGTCACCAGCGATGGCCAGGAACGGCCAATCGACGCCATCATCTTCGGCACCGGCTTCACCCCAAGCGACCCGCTACCGCGCAACCTGCTGTTTGGCCGCGATGGCGTCGACCTGCTGGACACCTGGCCAGAAGGCCCCGAGGCCTACAAAGGCACCATGACTGCCGGCTTCCCCAACCTGTTCTTCCTCATGGGGCCGAACACCGGGCTGGGCCACAACTCGATGGTGTACATGATCGAGTCGCAGATTCACTACATCCTCGGCGCCCTCGACCTGCTCAACACCCGCCAACTGGCCAGCCTGGAACCCAAGCGCGAAGCCCAGGACGCCTTCAACGGCAAAATCCAGAACAGCCTGGGCAAAACCGTGTGGAATGCCGGCGGCTGCACCAGTTGGTACCTGCACCCGGTCAGCGGCCGCAACTGCACGGTCTGGCCGGGCTTCACCTGGCGCTACCGCTGGCTGACCCGTAATTTTGACCCGGCGGCTTACCATTTCAGCCGACGCAACCCGGTACACCCGGCGCAGAGATTCGCCCCAGCCAGCCAAGTCGCCAGTGAGGTCAAGCCATGAAGTCCTTCGAGAATAAAGTGGCCGCGATCACTGGCGCCGGTTCCGGCATTGGTCGCGCCCTGGCTCTGGGGTTGGCGCGCCAGGGCTGCCACCTGGCCCTGGCAGATGTGAACAGCGCCGGCCTCAAGGAAACCGCCGAACTGGCACGCGCGCTTGGGGTCAAGGCAAGCGAAGCCCTGGTCAACGTCGCCGAGCGTGACGCTGTGCAAGCCTGGGCCGACCAGGTGATGGCGCAATACGGCCAGGTCAATGCCATCTTCAACAACGCCGGCGTCGCCCAGGGCGGCACCGTGGAGGGCAATGACTACGCCGACTACGAGTGGGTGATGAGCATCAACTTCTGGGGCGTGGTCAACGGCACCAAGGCCTTCCTGCCGCACCTGAAAAGCACGGGGGAAGGCCATATCGTCAACACCTCGAGCATCTTCGGCCTGTTCGCCCAGCCCGGCATGAGTGCCTACAACGCCAGCAAGTTTGCCGTGCGCGGCTTTACCGAAGCCCTGCGCCAGGAGCTGGACATGGCCGCCTGCGGGGTTTCCGCCAGTTGCGTACACCCCGGCGGGATCAAGACCAATATCGCCCTGAGTGCGCGAATGAACGACAGCCTGAGCCAGGTCACCGGCCAAGACGTCGCCCAGGGCCGGCAACAATTCCATGACCAATTGCTGCGCACCACCCCGGAACAGGCCGCCAAGGTCATCATCAATGGCGTACTGGCCAATAAACGGCGGATTCTGATCGGCGGCGACGCCTATGCCAGCGACCTGATGCAGCGCCTGCTACCGGCCTTGTACCAGCGCCTGGTGGTCGCCTCCATGGGCCTGGCGGCGCGCCTTGCACCCAAGGGCAAAGGCAAGCCGCTGACCGAATAAACCCAGCTACCGGTAACCAGCAGGCCCCGCTATGCGGGCAATGCCGTTCACTTAAGCCAAGTAAACGGCATTTTTGTAGCCCGGATGAAATCCGCGGAGGCTCGTTGACGTGCGCATTCGCCCCCGGATTTCATCCGGGCTACCGCTGTGGCGCCTTAAACGAACAACATTGCGCGATGCGGGGCCTGTTGCGTTTCAGCTGCCGGCACTGGCTGACCATCAGCAGCCAATGCCCGGCCAAGGCATTCGGAAAACCGAACGCCACTCCAGCCGCTATTCGGCACGCCGAACAAAGCGACGTCAGCCCGCCTCGGCCACCCATAAATAATTGTTTATTTTCAATACGTTAGAAAATAAATCGAAAACCAGATCACTGGCACAGTTTCTGCTCCTAGGACATCCAGCAAGCATCGCTCACTGACTCTGCTCAAGAGCGCCGGCATTGCCATACAACAATAAACCGAGGAGAAAACTCATGCGCATCGTCCCCCAGTTGCTGGGTGCAGCCATCGCCGCTGCCCTGCTTTCGACATCCCTGCAGGCCGCCGAACTCACCGGCACCCTGAAAAAAATCAAGGACAGCGGCACCATCACCCTCGGGCATCGCGATGCCTCGATTCCGTTTTCCTACCTGGGCAATGACCCGCGCCAGCCGGTGGGCTACTCCCACGACCTGCAACTGAAAGCCGTCGAAGCGATCAAGCAGGAGCTGGGCATGCCCGAGCTGAAGGTGCGCTACAACCTGGTCACCTCGCAGACCCGTATCCCGCTGGTGCAAAACGGCACCGTGGACCTCGAATGCGGCTCCACCACCAATAACGTCGAGCGCCAACAGCAGGTGGATTTCTCCGTCGGCATCTTTGAAGTTGGCACCCGCCTGCTGACCAAGAAGACCAGTGGCGTCAGCGATTTTGCCGACCTCAAGGGCAAGAACGTGGTGACCACCGCCGGCACCACCTCCGAGCGCCTGCTCAAGGCCATGAACGCCGACCAACAGATGGGCATGAACATCATCTCGGCCAAGGACCACGGCGAAGCCTTCCTGATGCTCGAATCCAACCGCGCCGTGGCCTTTATGATGGACGACGCCCTGCTCTTCGGGGAAATGGCCAAGGCCAAGAAACCCGCCGACTGGGCCGTGGTCGGCACACCGCAATCCTTTGAAATCTACGGCTGCATGCTGCGCAAAGGGGACCCGGCCTTTAAACAGGTGGTCGACCGCGCCATCAGCAACACCTTCAGCTCCGGCGAAATCAACACCATCTACGCCACCTGGTTCCAGCAGCCGGTGCCGCCCAAGGGCCTGACCCTAAACTTCCCGATGAGCGCCGAGCTGCAAAAGCTGATCGCCAACCCCACCGACAAGGCTGCCGAGCAGCTCTGACGGGCTCAACGCGACGCCTCCACAAGGGGCGTCAGCATTGAGCAACCGCCTGGCGTGAGCGCGCCAGGTGGTCTCTCCCGCATGAACACCGCGCCCAGTCGCTACCCGTGACTGTGGGCCACTGCGCCCGGCGCCGGTGTTCGCCCTTTGCCTGATCCGATGGAAAACGCCATGAATTACAACTGGGACTGGGCGATGTTCTTCAAGCCCACCGGGATTGGCAGCGAAATCTACCTGGACTGGTTCGTCAGCGGTCTCGGCTGGACCATCGCCATTGCCCTGGCCGCCTGGGTTATCGCCCTGCTGCTGGGTTCGCTGCTGGGTGTGCTGCGCACCGTACCCAACCGCTGGGTGGCGGGCATCGCCACCGCCTATGTGGAAATCTTCCGCAACGTGCCGCTGCTGGTGCAGCTGTTTCTCTGGTACTTCCTGGTCCCCGACCTGCTGCCGGAGCCGTTGGAGCTGTGGTTCAAGCAGGACCTCAACCCCGCCACCTCGGCCTACCTCAGCGTGGTCGTGTGCCTCGGTCTGTTCACTGCCGCGCGGGTCTGCGAGCAGGTGCGCACCGGCATCCAGGCACTGCCCAAGGGCCAGCTCGGCGCCGCCCGCGCCATGGGCTTCAAGCTGCCGCAGATCTACGCCTACGTGCTGTTGCCGCAAGCCTACCGGATCATCATTCCGCCGCTGACGTCGGAGTTCCTCAACATCTTCAAGAACTCCTCGGTGGCCTCCTTGATCGGCCTGATGGAGCTGCTGGCGCAAACCAAACAGAGCGCCGAATTCAGCGCCAACCTGTTCGAGGCCTTCACCCTGGCCACGCTGATCTACTTCACCCTGAACATGAGCCTGATGCTGCTGATGCGTGTGCTTGAACGCCGCGTGGCGGTGCCCGGCCTGCTCGCCGCAGGAGGCAAATAATGGACTTCAGCGCGATAGTGCCGGCCCTGCCCGGCTTGTGGGAAGGCATGCAGATGACCCTGCAGCTGATGGCCCTCGGTGTGCTCGGCGGTGTGGTGCTGGGCACCCTGCTGGCGCTGATGCGCCTGTCATCAAGGCCGTGGATCGCCAACCTGGCCGGCGCCTACGTCAACTACTTCCGCTCCATTCCGCTGCTGCTGGTGATCACCTGGTTCTACTTCGCCGTGCCGTTCATCCTGCGCTGGATCACCGGCGAGGACACCCCGGTGGGCGCCTTCAGCTCGTGCCTGGTGGCGTTTGTAATGTTTGAGGCGGCGTATTTCTGCGAGATCGTGCGGGCCGGCATCCAGGCCATTCCCAAGGGCCAATTGGGCGCTGCCCAAGCCCTGGGCATGAGTTATGGCCAGTGCATGCGCCTGATCATCCTGCCCCAGGCGTTTCGCAAGATGACCCCGTTGTTGCTGCAGCAAAGCATCATTTTGTTCCAGGACACCTCACTGGTGTACACCGTCGGCCTGATGGACTTCCTCAACGCCGCCCGCTCGCGCGGCGACATCATCGGCCAACCCCATGAATTCCTGATCTTCGCCGGTCTGGTGTATTTCGCCATCAGCTTCTCCGCCTCCCTGCTGGTGAAGCATCTGCACAAGAGGTTAGCCGTATGATTTCCATCCAGAACGTCAACAAGTGGTACGGGGATTTCCAGGTGCTGAGCGACTGCAGCACCCAGGTCAGCAAGGGTGAAGTGGTGGTGGTATGCGGCCCGTCCGGCTCGGGCAAATCGACCCTGATCAAGTGCGTCAACGCCCTGGAAGCCTTCCAGCAAGGCGACGTGGTGGTCGACGGCACCTCGATCGCCGACCCCAAGACCGACCTGCCCACGCTGCGCTCGCGGGTCGGCATGGTGTTTCAACACTTCGAGCTGTTTCCGCACCTCTCCATCGTCGAGAACCTGACCATCGCGCAGATCAAGGTGCTCGGCCGCAGTAAGGCCGAGGCCACCGAAAAAGGCCTCAAACTGCTTGAGCGGGTCGGCCTGCTGGCCCATGCCCACAAGCACCCAGGGCAACTCTCCGGCGGCCAGCAGCAGCGCGTGGCTATCGCTCGCGCCCTGGCCATGGACCCGATCGTGATGCTGTTCGACGAGCCGACCTCGGCCCTCGACCCGGAGATGGTCAACGAGGTGCTGGATGTGATGGTGCAGTTGGCCCAGGAAGGCATGACCATGATGTGCGTCACCCACGAGATGGGCTTTGCGCGCAAGGTCGCCGACCGGGTGATCTTTATGGACCGCGGACAGATCGTCGAAGACTGCGCCAAGGAGGCGTTCTTCGGCGACGTTTCGGCGCGCTCCGAACGTGCCCAGCAGTTCCTCGCCAAAATCCTCCAGCACTGATCCGTGTGACCGCGCGACAGCGGCTTCCCGCCTTGTGCGGGGCGCCGCTCGCCGCGCACAACTGGTCAGCCCAGGATGACTGTGATGCAATGCCCCTCCTC
>Ga0209343_10000295_pt1 | contig 69323 bp, 60 predicted proteins | sample RifCSPlowO2_02_FD_184026 | JGI IMG/M metagenome (GOLD analysis project Ga0209343, IMG submission 184026) | Groundwater microbial communities from Rifle, Colorado - Rifle CSP2_plank lowO2_0.2 (SPAdes) (version 2) | ecosystem: Environmental > Aquatic > Deep subsurface > Groundwater | place...
GGTACAGACCTGCTTTCATAGACATTCTCACCAGACAAACTTGTACTAAATCAAGCACTTACCATGCGCGCAGGTCAATGCGCCAGCTTTGCGCAGGCAAAAGGGAGGTCATTGTACACATCCACCCAGGGGGTCACAAATCGGCATGGCGAAGCCTTGCACGCTTATGTCGCCTTGCGGAAGGAAACGACTGGCGAGCCATGTTAGCGACTCGCCAGTCAGCCAGCGAACCTTGGGCGCGCCGGCCTGGCAGCCAACTACTTCATTTCCTGGCGCACGCTGGCAATGCTGCGCGGCCACGGTTTGGCCGCTTGAGCCTTGGCCGGCAACGCCTTGATCGACGCCTGGGCGGCGGCATGGCTGGCAAAACTGCCATAGGTCACCACATACAGCGGCTTACCTTGCAGTAGCTTTTTGAAGTAGTGGTATTCGCTGCCGTGCTGGCGGACAAACGCCTGGGCATTGGCCTCCACGCCGGTAGCCAGCACCTGCACCACATAGCGACCCGGCGCCTGGGTGGCATACCAACCCGCGCCGGCGGCCGGCTTGGCAACTGGTGCGGGCGGCTTAACCGCGGCCTTGACCTCCGGCTTGGGGGCTGGCGTGGCGGCTGGCTGCGGCTTCGCTGCAGGCGTCACAGGCACCGCGGCCGGTTTGACCGGCGGCGCCACGGCCTGAGCAACCGCAGGCACTGCTGCCGGCGCAGGCTTGGCAGGCTCAGTCACCGGCGGCACGACTGGCGCAACAACGGCGGTCGGCGCCTGCGCCGGCAATGAGTCCAGCGCCCCTCCCTCTTCACTCTCCGCCAGACCCGCGGCCTGTGCCAGCGGCTCACGAATCACCGGCTGCGCCTCACCCACCAACGGCAGCGGCAATGGCTGGCTTGAGCCAGCAAAATCAATCTTCGGACCTGCACCCTCCGCCGCGCCGCCCGACGCCGCAGCATCCTCCGCCACAGGCACCTGCCCCAGCGGCAATTGCGCACTGAGCGGCGCCGCGGGCACGCTTTCGCTACGCTCTTGCATCATCCAGGCGGCCGCCACACCTGCGGCCACCACCAACAATGCAACCAGGTGCTTGATGGGTAACTTGAAGCCTGCCGCCCCGCTGTTTTTCGCGCCACGCCGGGCCAGCATCGCATCAATCAAGGTCTCGCGAGCCAGCAAGTTGATCGCCCCCGGCCAGCCACCAGAGGCCAGATGAATATCGGCAATCTGCTCGGCGGTGAACAGCTCGATGCCCTGCCCTGCGCCCTCTAGTCGCTGGGCCAGATACTCCTGGGTTTCAACCTCATCGTAGGGCTGCAGCTCAATGGCATGGAAACACTCGGCACCATCGGCAAACAGCTCAAGACGCGCAATCAGGCTGTGCTCGGCAAACAAGAAGACATGCGCGCGACCCTCGGCATTACCGGCCGCCAAGGCCAACAGTGCCTCCAGACCAGCGTCATCCAACTGCTCGGCATCATCAACCAGCAGATAGACCTCCTGCCCGGTTGCGCTTAACTGGGCAACTCGCGCCAACACGGCGCGCACATCGGCCTGAGGCACATTCAGCCCCTGACTCAACAGACGCAACACGCCACCGGCTTCGACTGCACCGCGCGCCGAAACCACTACGCTCTGCACTGCCTGCTTGTTCGTGCTAGCCACCAATGCCTGACGCAGCAGCGTCTTGCCGCTGCCCTTGGGCCCGGTTATGGCCAGCAACAACTGGCTGTAGCGGGCCAAATGATGCAACTGGCCCAGCACGGGCTTGCGTTGCGCCGGGAAAAACTTGAATCCGGGCACCCGTGCGGCAAAGGGGTCATGGCTAAGCTGGTAATGGCCGAGGAAGGCCTCATCGGCATGCAAACTGGTCATAGGGTTCTCATCAATCGCTAAGCTGATTAACCAAGGCGCGGTAATCGGCGCGCAAGGTGGCATCTAAAATTTCGCGAGGAAACTCGCTGGTTACCACGGCCGCGCCCAGGCCTTGCAACAGCACCAAGCGCAGGCGGCCATCGAGCACTTTCTTATCCACCGCCATATGCTCAAGAAAATCATCCGGGGTCATTGCTGCCGGCGGCACAACCGGCAGCCCCGCCTGCAGCAAGAGGCGCACACCGCGATCACGCTCAGCCGCGCTGATCCAGCCCAGACGGCAAGACATCTCCAGCGCCATCACCGTACCCGCGGAAACCGCCTCGCCGTGCAACCACACGCCATAGCCCATATGGGTTTCGATCGCATGGCCAAAGGTGTGCCCGAGGTTCAGGGTCGCTCGCAAGCCTGACTCACGCTCATCCTGCCCTACAACATTCGCCTTAGCCGCGCAGGAACGCGCCACTGCCTCAGCCAAAAGCGCCTGATCGAGGCCGCGCAAATCCGCCATATGCTGCTCAAGCCAACCCAGAAAAGGCTTATCGCAAATCAGCCCATACTTGATCACCTCGGCCAGCCCGGCTGAAAGCTCACGGGCCGGCAGGGTCTGCAGGCTGGCAATATCGATAATCACGGCCTTGGGCTGGTAGAACGCACCGACCATATTCTTGCCCAGCGGATGATTTATCCCGGTTTTACCGCCAACCGAGGAGTCAACCTGGGACAGCAGCGTGGTGGGCACCTGAATAAAATCCACACCTCGCTGGTAACAGGCTGCGGCAAAACCCGCCATATCGCCAATCACCCCACCACCCAGGGCAATGACCGTGGTTCGACGATCATGGCGCGCGGTCAGCAAACCATCAAAAATCAGCTGCAGGGTTTCCCAGGTCTTGAAGGCCTCACCGTCGGGCAAAATCACTGACGCAACATCAAAGCCCGCCAGTGCGTTCAACAGTCGCTGCAAATAAAGTGGCGCAACAGTTTCATTAGTAACAATTGCTACCTGTCGGCCGGCGATATGCGCCGCGAACAATCCGTCTCGAGCAAGCAAATCAGTCCCGATATAAATGGGATAGCTACGCTCGGCGAGTTCAACCTGAAGTGTTTGCATGAGGCCCCCATATAAAAGGGCTCTAGGATAGCGCAGATCGCCCTGCGCTTTAACGGGGAGCAAGCGCCTCAAGACGCTCAATGATCTCCAGCACGACCATCCGCGGCGGGCGCTCGTCGGTTTCAATCACTATGTCGGCAATTTCGCGATATAGCGGATCACGAATCGCCATCAACTCCGAGAGCACCCGCGCGGGATTTGCAGTACGTAACAAGGGGCGATTGCGGTCACGGGAGGTTCGATCAATTTGCTGCTCGACGGTAGCGTGCAGGTACACAACACGGCCACCCGCCCGCAGCGCACGACGATTTTCTTCTCGAAGAACTGCGCCACCGCCGGTAGCAAGAACCAGCCCGTCAGCGGCACACAGATCGACAATCACCGCCTGCTCACGCTCACGAAAACCCTGCTCACCCTCAACATCAAATATCCAGGGAATATCGGCGCCGGTACGCTGCTCAATCTCCTTGTCAGAATCCTTGAAGGGTAAACGCAGCTCCTTGGCGAGCAAGCGCCCGATGGTGCTTTTACCAGCACCCATCGGGCCAACCAGAATCAAGTTGCTCACGAATATCAACGACCCACAGTTACAGCCTGACCACTCATGATGCGCGGGGTGAGGAAAACCAAAAGCTCATTCTTCTTATCAGTTACCACATCACGACGAAATAGCCGCCCCAAGTAAGGTAGATCACCCAAGAAAGGAACTTTATCTACTGCCTTGGTTTGCGTGTTAGAGAACACGCCACCGATCACAATAGTTTCACCATCCGCGACAAGAACCTTAGCATTAATCTCATTCTTCTTGATCGGAGGCACGCCATTCAAGGCATTGGCAAAATCGGGCTCATCTTTGTTAATCTTAACCTCCATGATAATGCGATTATCCGGAGTAATTTGCGGAGTCACCTCTAGCGACAACGCCGCCTCCTTAAACGAAGTGCTGGTAGCGCCACTGGAGCTGGCTTCCTGATAGGGTATTTCCGTGCCTTTCAGAATTTTCGCCGTTTCCTTGTCCGAAGTCACCACCTTGGGCTGGGAAACAACCTCGCCGTTGCCTGTTTTCTCCATCGCTGACAACTCGAGATCCAAAATCACATTATCGGTGATAAATCCTATGCCAAAACCAGAGGTTCTATTAGCCGAACCCATATCTACAAATGGAAAATTACCATTTGAGTCAGCACCATTCTTTCCACCCTCATCTCCTTTATCATCACTGCCATAACCGATAAAATTGCCATTATTCATATTCTTATTGATGGTGCCGCCCCAGCGAACGCCAATTTCCTTACTGAAGTCAACCGCCGCCTCAACGATACGCGCTTCAATCATTACTTGTCGAACCGCAATATCCAGCTGCGCCACGATGCGTCGCAACTCATCAAGATTGGTTTGGGTTTGATAGGCAATAATACTGTTAGTGCGATCATCCACCGTTATCGATCCGCGCTCATCTGCAGGTGCCTCAGTACCTGTAACGCTGGTTACCGACTGGAATAACTTCGCAATATCCGAGGCCTTGGCATAGTTGACTTGAATCAGCTCTCTACGCAATGGCTCTAGTGCAGCAATTTGCTTTTGCGACTCAAGCTCCTGACGTTCGCGAGCAGCAATTTCATCAGCCGGGGCGACCAACAACACGTTGCCAATTTTACGCTTATCCAACCCCTTGGTTTTCAACACCAGATCCAGCGCCTGATCCCAAGGTACATTTTGCAAGCGCAACGTGATATTGCCCTGAACGGTGTCACTGGCTACCAGATTAAGATCGGTAAAGTCGGCAATTAACTGCAACACCGAACGAACATCGATATCTTGGAAGTTTAGCGAAAGTTTTTCACCCGTATAAGCAAACTTCTCCGCCTTACGCTTATCTGCATCCTGCTGGGTTAATGGTTTGATACTGACAGTCAACTTGTTATCTGTCTGATAAGCCATGTAATCATACAAGCCTATCGGTTCGATGCTGATACTGGTTTTGTCGCCTTGGCTGGCCGCGCTGACAAACTGCACTGGCGTTGCAAAATCCTTCACATCCAGGCGCACCCGCAATGCTTCAGGAAGCTGGGTTTTAGCGAAGTCCAACCGAATTTTGCCGCCCTGATCCTGAATATCCGGACTGACATTTGGGTCGGAAAGCTCAATCACCACATTGCCAGCACCCTGTTCGCCGCGCTGGAAGTCAATCCCCTTAATTGCTTTACCCGCTGCCACATAAGGCTTCACTGCGGGCTTAACAGCGGCAACCGGACTAGCCGCACGCGTAACACCATCGCCAACCACTACAAAGAGAGCATTACCCTCGGCTCTCGCACTGTAGGGCGCCAGAGTAGACAGATTGACGATTAGGCGAGTGCGATCACCCGCCTCAACCACGGTAACGCTGCGCGCATTACCAACGCCCAACTCACGATTCTTGGCCCCCAACTTGTTCACCACCCCTGGTAAATCCAGGGCGATACGCGCGGGCTGCTCAATTGTATAACCGCGCGGAACGGTTACCGGCTCATCAAACGTCAGCTTAAGCTCAACTTTGTCGCCAGGAAGGGCAGCCACATCAAGCGATTGGAGATCGGTCGCAAGGGACGCTTGCGAGATCAGCGCGAGACAAAGGGAGATGCCAAGAGGTGAAAGGCTGCTTTTCATTATTTGCTTCCGTTTTGCCGACCGGTAATTTTTGTTCATAGTAACCCACCCACTAAGAGCGCTCTCTGAGGGCCAGGCTACGCGGACGCTCAAGCCATCCCCCTTCGCCATCTGGCACGATTTCGACTACATCAATCTTTGCTTCTGTCACCGACACAATGCGTCCATGATTGCGCCCGAGGTAGTCTCCCACCTTGACCCTGTAAACCCCGCCGGCCCCCTGAACCAAACCAAATACGCCAACGTTATCAGAAAGCGTTCCGGCCATTTCAAAGACTTCTATGTTAAAGCCCTCAAGAAACTGCTTAACCCTTGCCTCGTCAGGCTTGATGTCTTTCGAGCCTTTTTGCTGACTAACAACATCTATTTTCACCGGCTTCTGAAAGGGGCTGCGCATCCCTCCAGCATTGTAGGTGAAGGCCTCATAGGGTTGAAATTTTGGCAGCGGCTCAATCGAACCCTTGGGACGGGCGCGCACCTCATCCATATAGGCTTGCAGGTCAACAAACTGGCTATTGGCATCACAGCCGGCCAAAGAAGCCACAACAAACAGACCAAGAAATAGTCGGGCGCTCATTTTTGCAGCCCCTTATCGTTGTAGCGATAGGTCTTAGCCAGAACGCTCATGCGCAATCTCGATGCGCTATCGCTATCGACCGGCTTCATTTCAAAATCATGCAAAGTCACAATGCGCGGCAGGCTCGCCACGCCACTGGCAAAAGTCGCCAGATCCTCATACCGACCTAACACGCTAATCTGAATGGGTAATTCGATATAAAACTGTTGCGTGACCTCTGGCAACAATTTGATTTGCTCAAACTCCAAGCCACTGCCTAGCCCCGTGCGGGTAATGTCCTCGAGCAATCCCGGCACTTCCGTATCGCTCGGCAATTGCCTTAATAGCGCGCCGAAGGAAGTTTCCATTTCCTTCATCTGTTCCTTATAGGCTTCCAGATTGGCGGCTTGAAAGGCCTTGGTAGCGAATTGCTGCTTGAGTGTTTCCTCCTCGGCATGACGCTGATCGAGATCCGCCTCCAAGTCTTTTAAGTGGAAGTTATAGCCAAGGGCCAAAACCACGATCAACAACAAAAGGCAGGCGATCGCCTTTACTGCAGCAGGCCAGGAGCCCAGGTTATTAAGATCTAGGTCGGCCAGGTCGACCTTGCGCAAACCTTCAAGAGATTCGGCCAAACTCATTTCTTAGCCCCTTCTGCTTCGACTGCAGGCTGTGTTTGCTGCACCGTAAGCTGGAAGACATTTGCCTGCCCCCATTCGCCGGCGGTCAACGCCTTAACCTCTGTGAGGTTAGGTGCATCCAACCAATCCGAACCATCCAGATTACGCATCAGATTGGAAACCCGATTATTTGACTCTGCCGCCCCCACAATCGCGATATTTTTACCGGCCATTTGCAACCCGGTGAAATACACGCCATCCGGCAAGGTGCGAACCAGTTGATCGAAGACTCGGCCGATAATCGGTCGATTGCCCTGCAAATCCTGAATGATCTTCATCCGCTCCAACAATTGCTGGCGGCGGGTTTTCAGCTCGCTGATTTCTTTGATGCGGGCATCCAGTACGGCAATTTCTTTACGCACATAATCATTGCGCGCATTTTGCTGCTCAATCGCACCATTAAAGTACTGGTCGCCAAGAAACACCGCACCGCCGGCGACAATCAGGACGCCGGCCAAGGTCACCAGGAATCGCTGCTTGCGCTCTTCACGCAGTTGTTCGCGCCAGGGAAGTAAGTTAATCCGCGCCATTAGTCGAAACTCCTCATGGCCAAGCCGCAAGCAATCATCAATGCCGGCGCATCACTGGCCAGGGCCCCGGCATTGACCTTGCTACTCAAGGCCATGTCAGCAAATGGGTTGGCAACCAATGTAGGGGTGCCAATTTTTTGCTGGATCAAACGATCGAGATCGGGAATCGATGCCGTGCCACCAGCCAACAGGATGTAATCCACATCATTAAACTGGCCAGCGGCAAAGAAGAACTGCAGCGAACGCGAAACCTGCTGAACAACCGCTTCCTTGAACGGCTGCAACACTTCACTGTCGTAGTCATCCGGCAGGCCGCCTTGCTTTTTAGCCAGGCCCGCCTCTTCAACGGAGAGACCGTAGCGACGCTGAACCTCTTCGGTCAGTTGCTTGCCGCCAAAAAGCTGCTCACGGGTGTAAATCGTCCGGCCATTGTGCAAGACGCTCAAGGTCGTCATGGTGGCGCCAATATCAACCACCGCCACCGTCAGATCATCTTGACCATTACTCAACTGCGACGCCAGCAAGCCGTAAGCCCGCTCCAGGGCATAAGCCTCGACATCTACAACCTTGGCCGTTAGGCCGGCAAGCGCGAGGGCCGCCTCGCGAACCTCGACATTCTCCTTGCGGCAGGCGGCCAGCAAAACCTCGACTCGCTCGGGGTTGCGCGCAGAAGGCCCCTGCTCTTCGAAGTCGATCGCAACTTCTTCCAGCGGATAAGGAATGTACTGATCGGCCTCGATTTTTAGCTGGTTTTCCAGCTCATCATCAGAAAGACCGGCTTCCATCTCGATGGTTTTGGTAATCACCGCCGAACCGGCCACCGCAACCGCCACGGATTTCACTCCGCTCTTGGCCTTGGCCAGAACCCGGGCAAGGGCCTGCCCAACGCCTTCCAGTTCGGCGATGTTCTTTTCGACGACCGCGTTAGGCGGGAGCGGCTCAACAGCGTAGGCCTCTACCTTGTAGCGGCTTCCTGAGCGACTCAATTCGAGGAGCTTGACCGAGGTCGAACTAATATCGATCCCCAGCAGCGTGTTCGCTTTCTTATTGAAGAGCCCTAGCACGACCGATTTCCTATCTGCATCCGCGACTTACGGACTGTTTATGTTTTTTCACATTAAATATCAGTCTTGACAGAAGCGCAAATGGCTACCTAGCAAAAAAACCGCTTATAATGTGACCAGTTTTCCTCTTTTCACTTTGCCTTGCGCTTAACTCTTTCTTTTATCTGGAAATCCACAAATCTTGATGCGTCTGCTGAAGTTTTTCTGCTGGTCGGCGCTTGCCGTTTTTTGTGGGCTGCTCCTCAGCCTGAGCGGAGCTTATCTCTATCTTAGCCCCGGCCTGCCATCCGTCGAGTCGCTGCGCAGCATCCAATTGCAAATCCCCCTCAGGGTATACAGCAGCGATGGCAAACTGATCGCCGAATTCGGTGAAATGCGCCGCAGCCCGATTCGTTTCCAGGACATCCCGCCCGACTTCATCAGCGCCATTTTGTCCGCCGAAGACGACAATTTCGCCAATCATTATGGCGTTGACCCCACCAGCCTGATGCGGGCCGCCTCGCAATTATTGCAAAGCGGCCATATTCAGTCGGGCGGCAGCACCATCACCATGCAGGTGGCGAAGAACTTTTTTCTCAGCAGCGAACGCAGCTTCTCGCGCAAGATCAATGAAATCCTTTTGGCCCTGCAAATTGAGCGCGAGCTGAGCAAGGACGAGATCCTTGAGCTCTACGTCAACAAAATCTATCTCGGCAATCGCGCCTACGGCATCGAGGCGGCCGCCCAGGTTTACTACGGCAAGTCCATTCGCGATGCCAGCCTGGCTCAACTGGCGATGATTGCCGGCCTGCCGAAAGCGCCCTCACGCTTCAATCCGCTGGCCAACCCTGCCCGCAGCAAGGAGCGTCGCGACTGGATTCTGGGACGCATGCTAAAGCTGGGCAAAATTGACTCGGCGCGTTATCAGAGCGCTCTTGATGAGCCATTGAATGCGGCATACCACGGCTCCACGCCCGAACTGGAAGCGCCCTATATTGCCGAAATGGCCCGCGCGGAAATGGTCGGCCGCTACGGCAGTGAGGCCTATACCGAGGGCTTTCGGGTAACCACAAGCGTCTCCAGCGAACTCCAGCAGGCCGCCAGCCTGGCCGTGCGCAGCGGCCTGCTGAGCTACGACCAGCGCCACGGCTACCGCGGCCCACAAACCCGCCTGCCCGGCATGAGCCGTGAAACCTGGCTGCAGGAGCTGAGCAAACATCGCTCGATCGGCGGCCTGGAGCCGGCGATTGTCAGCCAAATCGAAAAGAGCGGCATTCTCGTACTGACCCGCAACGGCCAGGAAGAAACCGTGACCTGGAGCAGCATGAAATGGGCTCGACCGTTTCTCGGCCCAGACAGCATGGGCGCCCGCCCGCAGAAGCCTGCCGACGCTGTGCAAATCGGCGACCTGGTGCGCATACAGCGGCAGGAGGACGGCAGCCTGAACTTCAGCCAAATCCCCACCGCACAGGCCGCACTCACCTCCCTGGACCCGCAAAACGGCGCCATCCGCGCCCTGGTCGGCGGCTTCTCGTTCGAGCAGAGCAACTACAACCGGGCAATCCAGGCCAAGCGCCAGCCCGGATCAAGCTTCAAACCCTTTATTTACAGCGCGGCGCTGGATAACGGTTTCACCGCCAGCAGCCTGGTCAATGATGCGCCAATCGTGTTCCAAGAAGCCGGCATGGAAGAAGCCTGGCGGCCGAAGAATGACAACAACACCTTCCTCGGCCCCATCCGCCTGCGCGAAGCCCTGTATAAGTCGCGCAACCTGGTGTCGATCCGCGTTCTGCAAGCCATTGGCATCGATTACGCCCGCGACTATGTCGCCCGCTTCGGCTTCAATAAAGAAGATTTGCCGCGCAACCTGTCCCTGGCCCTGGGCACCGCCAATCTGACGCCCATGGAAGTCGCCACCGGCTGGTCCACCTTCGCCAATGGTGGCTACAAAATTCAGCCCTATCTGATCGAGCGCATCGAAAGTCGCGACGGCCAGCCACTGTTTATCGCCAACCCGGCCAGCGTGCCGCAAAACAGCCCACAAGACATCGACGCGCAAGAGCAACCCGCCACCGCCACCACCGCAACCATTGAGCCGGCCGCGGCCGAGCGCATCATTGATGAGCGCACCGCCTTTATCCTCACCAGCATGCTCCAGGACGTCATCAAGCGCGGCACCGGGCGGCGTGCGCTGGCCATGGGTCGTAGCGACCTGGCCGGCAAGACGGGCACCACCAACGAATCGAAAGACAGCTGGTTCTCCGGTTACAACGCCGACTACACCACCACCGTCTGGAGCGGCTTTGACCAACCGGAAAGCCTGGGTCGAAGCGAATTCGGCGGCACAGTCGCACTGCCCATCTGGATGAACTACATGAGCGTCGCCCTGAAAGACAAGCCCGCGCACCTGCTACCCGAACCCGCCGGCCTATTAACCCTGCGCGTCGATCCGATTACTGGCCGGGCTGCCTCACCGGGTAACGCCGATGCCTATTTCGAACTGTTCAAGAGCGAGGACTCGCCACCCTCAATGGGCGAGCTCGACCCCAGCCAAAGCACCCTAGGCAGCCCGCTACCGGCAGATGAAGCGGCGCCCATCGACCTGTTTTAAGCCATAGCCAATAATCGCCAAGCCTCTGACGGATGAGCCCGCATTCATGTGCCGGCATGTTCAGGGGCGCCGATCAGCCCCGCGGCGCATAGGCAAATACGTCGGCGCGCATCTGCCGGGCATCCATGCCCGCTTCGACCAGGGCATCCAGAGTGGCGTAAACCATGGCCGGCGAGCCGCTGGCGTACACATGCAGCGCCCTAAGGTCGGGGAAGTCCTCGCGCACCGCCTCGTGTAACAGGCCGCAACGCCCCGGCCAGGCACACGTCTCGCTGACCACGCGATGCAGGTACAGATTGGCCAGGGTTTGCCATTCGTCCCAGCACGGCAGCGCGTAAAAATCGTCCGCCTGGCGCGCGCCCCAATATAGATGCACCGGATGGGCGAAGCCGACCGCGCGGCAGTGCTCGATCAGACTGCGCATCTGCGCCATGCCCGTGCCGGCGGCGATCAACAGCAGCGGGCCGTCTGGCAGCTCGGCCAGGTGGGTATCGCCAAACGGCATCTGCACACGGGCCAGCCCCTGGCGCCGCAAATACTCGACAAGCGCCAGGGTGGCGGGGTCGCGGGCCAGAATATGCAGCTCCAGCTCACGCCCGGAGTGTGGCGCCGAGGCCAGGGAGAACGCCGAATACTCACCATCCTCACGCTGGATCAACAGATACTGACCGGCGTGATAACGCGCCAACTTGCCGGCCGGGGCGCGCAGACGCACGCGCATCACGCCGCCGCCAAGCGCCTGACAATCGATCAACTGACACGTCAGCTCACGGACCGGCAGCTCGCCGGGCGCCAGCACGCCATCCCAGAGCAACACACAGTCTTGTTGCGGCTCGGCCAGGCAGGCAAACACCTCGCCATGCTCACGAGGCTGACCCGCCTGCAGCACTCGGCCATCGACCAGCAAGGAGGCGCAAACATGACAGTTGCCGTTGCGACAGCTTTGCGGGCAGACATAGCCCAGGCGCCGGGCCGCGTCGAGAATCCGCTCACCGCGCTCAACCTCAAGCACGGCGCCGGAAGGTTGCAAGGTCACTTTCATGGCGTTTTCGCTCCGACGTACACGCCTGCCAAGATTGTCTGACACCAGCCGCGCGGCATCAGTCGATCCCCAGCTCGGCCCACAGCGCATCAACCCGCTGCTTGACGGCCTCGTCCTGGACGATGGCGCGACCCCATTCGCGACTGGTTTCACCCGGCCACTTATGGGTGGCATCCAGGCCCATTTTCGAGCCAAGGCCGGAGACCGGCGAGGCAAAGTCGAGGTAGTCGATCGGCGTGTTGTCGATCAGCACCGTGTCGCGCTTGGGATCCATGCGCGTGGTGATGGCCCAGATCACGTCGTTCCAGTCGCGGGCATTGATGTCATCGTCGGTGACGATCACGAACTTGGTGTACATAAACTGGCGCAGGAAGCTCCACACCCCGAGCATCACCCGTTTGGCATGGCCGGGGTACTGCTTCTTGATGGTGACCACCGCCATGCGATACGAGCAGCCTTCCGGCGGCAGGTAGAAGTCGGTGATCTCCGGGAACTGCTTCTGCAGGATCGGCACGAACACCTCGTTCAGCGCCACGCCGAGAATTGCCGGCTCATCCGGCGGACGGCCGGTGTAGGTGCTGTGGTAGATCGGTTGTTGCCGACGGGTGATGCGCTCGACGGTAAACACCGGGAAGGTATCGACCTCGTTGTAGTAACCGGTGTGGTCGCCATAGGGACCTTCCGGCGCGGTCTCGCCCGGATAGATATGCCCCTCCAGGACGATCTCGGCGCCGGCCGGCACCTGCAGATCGCTGCCACGGGCCTTGACCAGCTCGGTGCGATGACCGCGCAGCAGGCCGGCAAAGGCATACTCGGACAAGGTATCCGGCACCGGCGTCACGGCGCCGAGAATGGTCGCCGGATCAGCGCCCAGGGCCACACACACCGGGTAGGGACGATCCGGGTACTTCTCGCACCACTCGCGATAATCCAACGCGCCGCCACGGTGGCTGAGCCAGCGCATGATCACCTTGTTGCGGCCGATCACCTGCTGACGATAAATGCCGAGGTTCTGCCGCTCTTTATTCGGCCCCTTGGTGATGGTCAGGCCCCAGGTAATCAACGGGCCGACATCGCCCGGCCAGCAGGTTTGCACCGGCAGTTTGCTGAGGTCGACGTCGTCGCCCTCCTCGATCACTTCCTGACAAGGTGCGTCCTTGACCACCTTGGGCGCCATGCTCAAGACCTTCTTGAAGATCGGCAGCTTGCTCCAGGCATCCTTCAGGCCTTTGGGCGGCTCCGGCTCTTTCAAAAACGCCAGCAGCTTGCCGATTTCACGCAGTTCACCGACGTCTTCCGCACCCATGCCCAAAGCCACCCGCTTGGGCGTGCCGAACAGGTTGCCGAGCACCGGCATGGCGAAACCCGTGGGGTTTTCAAACAACAGCGCCGGGCCGCCCTTGCGCAAGGTGCGGTCGCAGATTTCGGTCATTTCCAGCACGGGCGAGACCGGCGCCTGAATGCGTTTGAGTTCGCCGCGCTGTTCCAGACCGCGGATAAAGTCGCGAAGGTCGCGATACTGCATGCTTGAGCCCCATCTACGGCGCGCCAGTCGAAGAGCAAAGTTTAGCGCCGAACTCGGTTATTCAGAAGAATGGTTTGTCCGCCGAGACTGACAGACAGACAAAAGCCGGGTTTCCCCGGCTCTTGTATACTGCAACAGACTGACGCTTATTTGCGCTTCATCGACATAAAGAACTCGTCGTTGGTCTTGGTCTGCTTGAGCTTGTCGAGCAGGAAGTCGATCGCGGCGATTTCGTCCATCGGGTGCAGCAGCTTGCGCAGAATCCACATGCGCTGCAGCTCGTCTTCGGCGGTCAGCAACTCTTCGCGGCGGGTGCCGGATTTGTTGATGTTGATGGCCGGGAACACGCGCTTCTCGGAAACCCGGCGATCAAGGATCAGCTCCATGTTGCCGGTGCCCTTGAACTCTTCGTAGATCACTTCGTCCATCTTCGAGCCGGTTTCCACCAGCGCGGTGGCGATGATGGTCAGCGAACCGCCTTCTTCGATGTTGCGCGCCGCGCCGAAGAAGCGTTTCGGCTTCTCCAGGGCGTGGGCGTCGACACCGCCGGTGAGGACCTTGCCGGAGCTTGGGATCACGGTGTTGTAGGCGCGCGCCAGACGGGTGATGGAGTCGAGCAGGATGACCACGTCTTTCTTGTGCTCAACCAGGCGCTTGGCCTTCTCGATGACCATTTCAGCCACTTGCACGTGACGGGTTGGCGGCTCGTCGAAGGTCGAGGCGACCACTTCGCCGCGCACGGTGCGCTGCATTTCGGTCACTTCTTCCGGACGCTCGTCGATCAGCAACACGATCAGATGGCATTCGGGATTATTGCGCGCGATGTTGGCGGCAATGTTCTGCAGCATGATGGTCTTGCCCGCTTTCGGCGGCGCCACGATCAGGCCGCGCTGGCCTTTACCGATCGGCGCGCAGAGGTCGATCACGCGGCCGGTGAGGTCTTCGGTGGAGCCGTTACCGGCTTCCATCACCAGGCGCTTGTTGGGGAACAGCGGCGTCAGGTTTTCGAACAGGATCTTGTTCTTGGCGTTTTCCGGACGGTCGTAGTTGATCGTGTCGACCTTGAGCAGGGCGAAATAACGCTCGCCTTCTTTTGGCGGGCGGATCTTGCCAACGATGGTGTCGCCGGTACGCAGGTTGAAACGACGGATCTGGCTGGGCGAGACGTAGATGTCGTCTGGGCCGGCCAGGTAGGAGGAGTCGGCAGAACGGAGAAAGCCGAAGCCGTCCTGGAGAATCTCCAGCACGCCATCACCGGAAATTTCCTCGCCGCCCTTGGCGTGTTTTTTCAACAACGAGAAAATCACATCTTGCTTGCGCGAACGGGCCATATTTTCTATGCCCAGTTGTTCGGCCATTTCCAGCAGTTCGGTAATCGGCTTTTGCTTGAGTTCGGTCAGATTCATAGGAATGACGTAATCACGAGGAGAGAGGTAAGCACTTGGCTTAAGAGGCCGCGCCGCGAGGAAGGCGACAAGATCGCTACACTGGATTCGCATTCAGAATGCGTCGGCGACGGCGGGTAGAGGGCAGCGGAGAAACCGTTGCGGGGCGAATGTAACACCGGCTTTGGGCTGCCGTCCAGCCTTGCAACAGAAAGGCCCCGCAGTTAGCGGGGCCTTTTCTGCAACCATGCTGCGGCGCCAGGGCCGCACGCCATCAGATGTTGGCGTCGAGGAACGCCGCCAGTTGCGACTTGGACAGGGCGCCCACCTTGGTGGCTTCGACGTTGCCGTTCTTGAACAGCATCAGGGTAGGAATGCCACGCACGCCGAACTTCGGCGGGGTGTCCTGGTTTTCATCGATGTTCAGTTTGCAGACTTTCAATTTGCCCTGGTAGGTCTGGGCAATTTCGTCCAGCACCGGTGCAATCATCTTGCACGGGCCACACCATTCAGCCCAGTAATCGACCAATACGGGACCTTCCGCCTTGAGCACATCCTGTTCGAAGCTGGCGTCAGTAACATTGGTGATGAATTCGCTCATGGATACTCTCCGTGGTCGCAAGCAATAAGTGACGCGCATGATAGCCCGCCTTGGCGCCGGCTGAAAGGCGCAGACGATTGAGCCTTGCTATCGCCTTAACGGGTAGAATCGATCAACTGCCCCAGGCCGGCGACGCGACATTGCGCCGCGGCCACCTGACGCGCCCAGGCGTAAACCCCTATCATGGCGGGACCTTGCCGTTTCGCATCGAGACCTATCAACCATGCCGCAAGCCGCTGCCAAGCATTTTTCCATGATTGCCGCCATCGACCTGGGCTCGAACAGCTTCCATATGGTGCTGGCCAAGGCCGATCATGGCGAGATCCGCATCCTTGAGCGCCTCGGCGAAAAAGTCCAACTGGCCGCCGGCATTGATGAGCAACGCCTGCTCAGCGAGGAAGCCATGCAGCGCGGCCTCGACTGCCTGCGCCGCTTTGCCCAACTGATCATCGGCCTACCGGAGGGGGCGGTGCGTATCGTCGGCACCAACGCCCTGCGCGAGGCGCACAACCGCGGCGAATTTATCCGGCGCGCCGAAGCCATTCTCGGCCATCCGGTGGAAGTCATTTCCGGCCGCGAAGAAGCCCGCCTGATCTACCTCGGCGTCTCCCACAGCAGCGCCGACACTCCCGGCAAACGCCTGGTGGTGGACATCGGCGGCGGCAGCACGGAATTCATCATCGGCCAGCGCTTTGAGCCGCTGCTGCGCGAAAGCCTGCAGATGGGCTGCGTCAGCTTCAGCCAACGTTATTTCCGCGACGGCAAGATCACCCCGGCGCGCTACGCCCAGGCCTACACCGCCGCCCGCCTGGAGCTGATGGGCATCGAGCACGCCCTGCAGCGCCTCGGCTGGCAGGAGGCCCTGGGCGCCTCGGGAACCATTCGCGCCATCGGCCTGGTGCTCAAGGAGGCCGGCCAGAGCAACGGCACCATCACCCCGGCCGGCCTGAGCTGGCTGAAACGCAAGGTGCTGAAACTGGGCGAAGTCGACAAGCTTGACCTGCCCGGCATCAAGCCTGACCGGCGGAGTATTTTCCCCGCCGGCCTGGCGATCATGGAGGCCATCTCCGACGCCCTGGCGCTGCAGGGCATGAGCCACTGCGAAGGCGCCCTGCGTGAAGGGGTGCTCTACGACCTGCTCGGCCGGCATCAGCATGAGGACGTGCGCGAGCGTACCCTCAGCGCCCTGCAGGAGCGCTACCACGTCGATCTGGAGCAAGCCGCGCGGGTCGAGGAGAAAGCCTTGTCGGCCTTCGACCAGGTGGCCCGCTATTGGGCGCTGGACGATGAATGGCGCGACTTGCTGATCTGGGGCGCACGGGTGCATGAGATCGGCCTGGACATTGCCCACTACCACTACCACAAACACGGCGCCTACCTGATCGAGCACTCGGATCTGGCCGGCTTCTCGCGCCTCGACCAGCAGATGCTCGCTTTACTGGTGCGCGGCCATCGACGCAACATCCCCAGGGACAAACTCAACGACTTCGCCGCCCAGGGACAAAGCCTGCTGCACCTGTGTGTGCTGCTGCGCTTCGCCATCCTCTTCCACCATATCCGTGGCGGTCAGGAAATGCCCAAGGTCAGCCTGCAAGCCGGCTCGCAGAGCCTCGACGTGCGCTTTCCGGCGGGCTGGCTGGAGGCCAATCCGCTGACCCAGGCCGACTTTGCCCAAGAGGCCGAGTGGCTCAAGCGCATCGGCTTTACCCTGCGCATCAGCTAATCCCGCCAGCGCCGCCCGCCACTATCCATCCGCACCAAAAAAGCCCCGGCAGGCAAACTGCACGGGGCTTATTCCGGCACGCGACGCTTAACGCACCGGCGGCAAGCTGGTGAGCTTCTCCAGCAGGCTGGCCTGGGCGTTGCGGTGCAGCTGATTACCGCTCGGGGTATGGCGCAGATAACGACCATCGGGCTGCAGAATCCAGCTCTGGGTGTTGTCGCTCAGGTAGGTCTCCAGCTCCTTCTTGACCCGCAGGATCAGGCGCTTGCCCTCGATCGGGAAGCAAGTCTCGACGCGCTTGTCGAGGTTGCGTTCCATCAGGTCGGCACTCGACAGGTACAGCTGCTCTTCACCACCGTTGTAGAAGTAATAGATGCGGCTGTGCTCGAGGAAGCGACCGATAATCGAACGCACCTGAATGTTGTGCGACACCCCCGGCACGCCCGGACGCAGGCAGCACATGCCGCGCACCACCAGGTCGATCTTCACCCCGCACTGACTGGCCTTGTACAACGCGCGGATGATCTTCGGATCGGTCAGCGAGTTGACCTTGGCCATGATGTGCGCCGGCTGGCCATCGCTGGCCAACTGGGTTTCCCGGGCGATCATGTCGAGGATGCCCTTCTTTAGGGTGAAGGGCGCGTGCAGCAGCTTCTTCATGCGCAGGGTCTTGCCCATGCCGATCAGTTGGCTGAACAGCTTGGACACGTCCTCACACAGCGCCTCGTCCGAGGTCAGCAGGCTGTAGTCGGTGTACAGCTTGGCGTTGCCGGCGTGGTAGTTGCCGGTACCGAGGTGGGCGTAACGGACGATCTCGCCACTCTCGCGGCGCAGAATCAGCATCATCTTGGCGTGGGTCTTGAAGCCGACCACGCCGTAAATCACCACCGCACCGGCGGCCTGCAGGCGGCTGGCCAGGGCCAGGTTGGACTCTTCGTCAAAGCGCGCGCGCAGCTCGATCACCGCGGTGACCTCCTTGCCATTGCGCGCGGCGTCGACCAGCGCATCGACGATTTCCGAGTTGGCCCCGGAGCGGTACAGGGTCTGCTTGATGGCCAGCACGTGCGGGTCCTTGGCGGCCTGGCGCAGCAGGTCAACCACCGGGGTGAACGACTCGAACGGGTGCAGCAGGAGGATGTCCTGCTTGCTCACCACGTTGAAGATGTTCTCGCTGTTTTGCAGCGCCTTGGGGATTACCGGGGTGAACGGCTTGCACTGCAGCTCCGGATGGCTGGCCAGGCCGGTGATGCTGAACAGGCGCGTCAGGTTGACCGGGCCATTGACCCGGTACAGCTCGCTGGCGCTCAGGCTGAACTGCTTGAGCAGGTAATCGGACAAATGCGGCGGACAGGTGTCGGCCACTTCCAGGCGCACCGCATCGCCATAACGGCGCGAGAACAGCTCGCCACGCAGGGCGCGGGCCAGGTCTTCGACGTCTTCGGTGTCCACCGACAAATCGGCGTTACGGGTCAGGCGGAACTGGTAGCAACCCTTGACCTTCATGCCCTGGAACAGGTCATCGGCGTGGGCGTGGATCATCGAGGAGAGAAATACGTAGTTGTCGCCGGGGCCGCCAACGTCTTCCGGCACCTTGATCACCCGCGGCAGCAACCGTGGCGCCGGGATGATGGCCAGGCCGGAGTCGCGACCGAAGGCATCCACGCCCTCCAGCTCGACGATAAAGTTCAGGCTCTTGTTCACCAGCAAGGGGAACGGATGGGTCGGATCGAGGCCGATGGGGGTGATTATCGGCGCGATCTCGTCACGGAAATAGCGGCGCACCCAGGTCTTCAGTTTCAGGGTCCAGTGGCGCCGACGGATAAAGTTGATCTGATGGGTGGCCAGGGCCGGCAGCAGCACATCATTGAGAATCGCGTACTGGCGATCGACCTGCTCATGCACCAGCTCGGCAATCCGCGCCAGCGCCTGATGCGGTTGCAGGCCGTCGGCGGCAGCCTGCTCACGGGCGAAGGTGATCTGCTTCTTCAGCCCCGCCACACGAATCTCGAAGAACTCATCCAGGTTGCTGGAGAAGATCAAGAGGAACTTCAAACGCTCCAGCAACGGATAGGACTCATCCAGCGCCTGCTCCAGCACGCGGATGTTGAACTTCAGCTGGGACAGTTCGCGGTGGATATACAGGCTGCTGTCATCCAGTCCCGGCACCACATAGGCGGCCGGGCTCTGGGCCACCGCCTCGGGCGCGGCCGGGGCCTCCACGACAGGCACCTCTGCAGGCAATTGGGCAGGGGTCAGGTCGGCGCTGGATGCTTCGGTATTCATGGCTTCTTCCTGTGGGCGTTCTAGCCCTGTTTAAGCAACTGTGCCGCGCGCTTGGCGAAATAGGTGAGGATGCCATCGGCACCCGCGCGCTTGAAAGCGGTCAGGGACTCGAGGATCACCGCCTCGCCGAGCCAACCATTCTGAATGGCCGCCATGTGCATGGCGTACTCACCGCTGACCTGATAGACAAAGGTCGGTGCGCGAAATTCCGCCTTCACCCGCTGCAGAATATCCAGATACGGCATGCCGGGTTTGACCATGACCATGTCGGCGCCTTCGGCGAGATCCGCCGCCACTTCATGCAGGGCCTCGTCGCCGTTGGCCGGGTCCATCTGGTAGGTGTTCTTGCTGCCCTTGCCGAGGTTGCCGGCCGAGCCGACCGCATCACGGAACGGCCCGTAGTAGGCGCTGGCATACTTGGCCGAGTAGGCCATGATCCGCACGTTGGGGTAATCGGCCAGCTCCAGGGCTTCGCGGATCGCCTGTACGCGGCCATCCATCATGTCCGAGGGCGCCACCACCTGGGCACCGGCGGCGGCATGAGACAGCGCCTGCTTGACCAGCGCATCGACGGTGATGTCGTTCTGCACGTAGCCAGCCGCATCGAGGATACCGTCCTGGCCGTGGGTGGTGAACGGGTCCAGGGCCACATCGGTGATGACCCCCAGCTCGGGGAACTTGGCGCGCAACGCACGGGTGGCGCGCTGGGCGATGCCCTCCGGGTTCCAGGCCTCTTCGGCGAGCAGGGATTTGTTCTCCAGCGCCGTCACCGGAAACAGGGCCAGCGCCGGAATGCCCAGGGCCACCCACTCTTCGGCTTCTTGCAGCAGCAGGTCGATGGACAGGCGCTCGACCCCCGGCATCGAGGCCACGGCTTCGCGACGGTTTTCGCCGTCGAGCACAAACACCGGCAAGATCAGGTCATCCACCGTCAACACATGCTCACGCACCAGGCGCCGGGAAAATTCGTCACGGCGATTGCGCCGCAGGCGGGTGGCGGGGAACAGACGATTGGCGGGGGTAAAGCTCACGGCAGACTCCTGAGCCCGCGCTGGCGGGCGAGTGTGACAGTTATAAGCGGGCATTATGACCAAAGCATGACAGCCTGCGCCGGCCTGCGGCTAGTGGTCGCAGCAAGGTCGCCCTGGCCACCGGGAGCATTGTCCACAGCCGGGCAATCGGCGGCCAGTGCTTTCCCACATAAGCCGGAAGGGTTAGTCTGCCTGCCCTTTCCTTCCATGCGCCGTCATCATGCTTGCACAACTGCTTCAGGATTTTGGTTATTTCGCCCTGTTTCTCGGCACCTTCTTCGAAGGCGAAACCATCCTGGTACTGGCCGGTGTCGCCGCCTCGTTTGGCAAACTGAATATCAACTGGGTCATGCTGGTCGCCTTTTGCGGCAGCTATGCCGGCGATCAACTGTGGTACTACATGGGCCGCCACAAGGGCCGCCAGCTGCTGGAGCGCAACCCACGCTGGCATAACATGGGCGAGCGTGCCCTGCGCCTGATCAAGCGCCATCCGGATCTGTGGGTGCTGAGCTTTCGCTTCTTCTACGGCCTGCGCACCGTGATGCCGGTGGCCATCGGCCTGTCCGGCTATCCGCCGCTGCGCTACCTGCTGCTCAATGGCATTGGCGCCATCGTCTGGGCCGTGGTGCTGGGCTATGCCGCCTTCTACTTTGGCGCCGCCCTGGAGACCCTGCTAGGCGACATCAAGCGCTACGAGCTGTGGGTTCTCGCCGCCCTGGTGCTGATCGGCGCAGGCCTGTGGTTGCGCCGCTGGTTGAAGGGCAACCAAAGCATCGACTGATCAGGCGGCCTGCAAGCCCTGAGCTGACGCAGGCAGGCGCCACAGCCACAAGGCGCTCGCCAGCGTGTACAGCGCCAGCACGCCCCAACCCGCTATATTCACCGGCAACAGCGCCGCCTGCTGCAGCGCCAACAACAAGGGCACGCTCGACAGCAGACGCAGCACCTCCAGCCGCCGCGCCCACGGGCGGTTTTCCAGGCAGACGCCGACGCTGTACAAACCAAACGCCACCCAGACCCAGCTCGCCAGCAACAAGCCCGGCGACAGACTGTCACTGATTGCCAGCAGGTAAGTGCCGCCGACGACATACAGCGCGAACTGCACCCCGGCGTAGGCCTTTTGCCCGCCGCTCAGCGGCACCTCGAATTTAACGAACTGGCTCAGCGCAGGCTTGCTCAGCGGGTACTTGGCCGCCACATCGGCGGGGCGCCAGCCGGTGGGCATAAACCAGATCCGCAGCTTGTCCCACCAGGACGTGGCCCGCGCCGCATCCCGCCACAACTGCACATAGAACTGCAGGTTGGCCCACAGCGGATTCCAGCTGGCCAGTGGCGTGGTCACGCCGAAGATCACCGGCTCCTCATCCAGCTCTTCCTGGAAGGTGCCGAACAAGCGATCCCAGAGGATAAACACGCCGCCGTAGTTACGGTCCATGTAGATCGGGTTCTGTGCATGGTGGGCGCGGTGATTGGACGGCGTGACGAAGGCCCATTCATACCAGCCGAGCTTAGGCACATGCCGGGTATGCACCCAGAACTGATAGAGCAGATTGACTGCCGCCACCGTGAGGAACACCAGCAGCGGCACCCCCAGCACGGCCAGCGGCAGGTAGAAGATCCAGCCGAACAGAAAGCCACTGCTGGTCTGACGCAGGGCCGTGGACAGGTTGTAGTCCTCACTCTGGTGATGCACCGAATGCGCCGCCCACAGCACATTGCGCTCGTGACCCAAGCGGTGGTTCCAGTAGTAGCAGAAGTCGTACAGGACAAACGCCAGCAGCCAAACCCAGGCCTGCTGCGCCGACAGCTCGAACAGCGCCAGGTGCTGCACGGCGAAACCGTAAGTGAGCAAGCCCAGGCCCTTGGTCAGCAAGCCGCTGACCTGGGACAGCACGCCGGCACTCAGGCTGTTAATGCTGTCCGCCAGGCGATAGGTGCTAACCCCGCGCCAGCGATCCACCAGCAGCTCGAGGCCCATCAGCACAAAGAAAAACGGTATTGCATAGAGAACGTAATTCATCGCCCACCCATAGAGTTACAGCGTAGCGGGCGCTAGGATGGCCCCATTACTTGCATCCTAGCCCAAGCCCTGCGGCGCGGCGCGCCGGCAAATGCCAACCTGTGGGGCATTTGCCGACGCCCGTGGCACCAGCAGATCAAGCTCCAGGCGATTTATCAGGAGATCACCATGCATAAGAAAGTCGCTGTCATCCTTTCCGGCTGTGGCGTTTACGACGGCGCGGAAATTCACGAAAGCGTGCTCACCCTGCTCCGCCTCGACCAGCGTGGCGCCCAGGTGCAGTGCTTTGCGCCGGACATCGCGCAGCATCACGTGCTCAACCACCTGAGCGGTGAAGTGATGAACGAAAGCCGCAACGTGCTGGTGGAATCGGCGCGCATTGCCCGCGGCCAGGTTCTCGACGTGCGCGAGCTGCAAGCCAGCGAGTTTGACGCGTTGATCCTGCCGGGCGGCTTCGGCGTGGCCAAGAACCTCTCCGACTTCGCCAGCCAGGGCGCTGCCTGCAGCGTGCAAGCCGATGTGCTGCGCGCCGCGCAGAGCTTTGCCGCCGCGCACAAACCGATCGGCCTGCTGTGCATCGCCCCGGTACTGGCCGCACACATCTTCGGCCCCGGCGTGCTCTGCAGCATCGGCCAGGATGCCGACACCGCAGCCGCCATCGAGCACATGGGCGGCGTCCACCAGGTCTGCGAGGTCAGCGAGATCTGCGAAGACCCGGCGCGCAAACTGGTGACCACCCCGGCCTATATGCTGGCCCACTCGATCAGCGCCGCCGCCAGCGGCATCAACAAGCTGGTCGATCGAGTCCTGGAACTGGCCAACCAGGCCTAAATCACGGGCATACCGGCCAACCCTCGGGCCACTCCCGCCGCGGCACTGGCCAAAGCCGCGGCGCTGCGCCAGCGTAGGCGCTCTTCCAGTCGCTGCAGGTGTCCCATGCACAAAGCTCCATTCGAACTGACCGCCGAACTGCGCGAGGCGGTGCGCGGCTTCTTCGAGCGCATCCCCTTCAATCAGTCACTGGGCATCCAGATTGGCGAGCTGGCGGTCGACAAGGTCAGCATGCACCTGCCGATGAAGCCCGAGCTGATCGGCAACTTCGTCCAGGGCATCCTGCACGGCGGGGTGATCTCCGCGCTGCTGGATGTCACCGGCGGCGCCATGGCCCTGATCGGCGCGTTCGAGCGCCACCAGCATCTGTCCGCCGGTGAGCGCATGGCCAAGTTAGCCAAACTCGGCACCATCGACCTGCGCATCGACTACCTGCGCCCCGGTCGCGGCCAGCACTTCACCGCCCAGGCGGTGCTGCTACGTTCGGGCAACAAAGTGGCGGTGGTCCGCTCGGAGCTGCACGCCGACGACGGCACCCTGGTGGCGGTGGGCACCGGCACTTATCTCTGCGGCTAACCCATGCTACGGCCGGCCACCGCCTGCTCATGCCGGCGCGCGGCGTAACAGGGCCAGCAGCCCGGCGGCGGCGACAAACATCAGAGCAAAACTGCGATTGAGCAGGCGCTGCTGACGCGGCGAGCGCAAGGCACGCAAAACCTTGGCGGCCAGGCCGGTGTAGCCGGCCATGACGATCAAATCGACGCCAACCATGGTCGCCGTCATGCTCAGGTATTGCGGCAGCAGCGGCGCCTCGGGGCGCAGAAACTGCGGCAGCACGGCGAGAATAAACACCACCGCCTTGGGGTTGCTGGCATTCACCAGAAAGCCGCGCAACACCAGGGTCAGCGGCCGACCCAAGGGCCGCGGTGCGGATTCGTCGGCCAGATCACCGGGCAAGGCCCGCCACTGCACCAGCGCCAACCAGAGCAAATAGGCCACCCCAAACCACTTGATCAGGCCGAAGGCCATGGCCGAGGTCGCCAGCAGCGCGCCGACACCGGCGGCGACGATGGCGATCTGCAGCACCAAGGCCAGTTGCAGGCCGATGGCATTCCAGTAGCCGCGGCGAAAACCGTACTGCAGGCCACAGGACATCGAGGCGATCGCCCCGGCACCCGGCGACAGGCTGATCAGCCAACACGCCACGAAAAAGGCCAGCCACGTATCAAAGGCCATAAACCACCACAGATAAAAAAGGGCAGGCTCCTAAGCCTACCCCTTGTGGTGACCCGCGCCCAGTCGCCTGGGCATTGCCGGACTCAGTCCGGCAGGTCTTTACGCAGATGCACCGGCTCCTGGCCGAGCTTGCGGCTGCGCGCGCCACGCATGCGGATATTCACCGCCTCCACCGCCAGCGAGAAGGCCATGGCGAAGTACACATAGCCTTTGGGCACATGCACGTCGAAGGCTTCGGCGATCAGCACGGTGCCGACCACGATCAGGAACGACAGGGCGAGCATTTTCAGCGACGGGTGCTTGTCGATAAACGCGCTGATGGTGCCGGCCGAGAGCATCATCACCAGAACCGAGATCACAATGGCGGCAATCATCACCGGCACGTTGTCCACCAGGCCGACGGCGGTGATCACCGAGTCCAGGGAGAAGACGATGTCGATGATCGCGATCTGCACGATGATGCCCATAAAGCCATAGGCCTTGCCGCCGCCCTGCGCCGTTTCTTCCTCGCCTTCCAGGCCGTGGTAGATCTCCGAGCTGCTCTTGAACAGCAGGAACAAGCCACCGAAGAACAGGATCAGGTCGCGACCGGAGAAGCCCTGACCGAACAGCTGGAACAGATCGTTAGTCAGCTGCATGACCCAGCTGATCGACAGCAGCAAGAGGATGCGCGTACCCATGGCCAGGCCTAAGCCGAAGAAGCGCGCCTTGGGCTGCTGTGCCTTGGGCAGGCGGCTGACCAGGATCGAGATAAAGATGATGTTGTCGATCCCCAGAACAATTTCCAGGGCCGTCAGGGTGAGAAAGGCAACCCAGATTTCCGGGTTCATCAGCCATTCCATGTGTCAGTGCCTCGATAGGGTGGAGTTGAAAAAGCCGCGCATTTAACTACAGGCGCCACTCAGTCGGCTTGGGCCAATTGTTGCTCAAGTGTTTCAAGCTGTTCCAGAGCGGCCATCCACGCCTCTTCCAACTCACCCTCGCGGCTCTTCAGCTTGGCCTGCTCGGCCAGCACATCGCGCAGCTCGTCCTTGCGTGCGGCCTCGTAGAGGGCTGCATCACCGAGCTTGGCTTCGACGCTGGCGAGCTGCTCGTGCAGTTGGCCGAGGGCCTTTTCCAGCTTGTCGGCCTCACGCTTGTGCGGCGCCAACTGCTGACGCAGAGCCGCGGCGGCCTGGCGCTGGGCGCGCTTGTCAGTCTTGTCGGCGGCCGGTTCGCTACTGCTGCCCGGCTGCTGGCGCAGGCGGAAGTCGATCAGCCAGCGAGCGTAGTCTTCCAGGTCGCCATCGAACGCCTGCACGCGGCCATCGGCCACCAACAGAAACTCGTCGGTGGTGCTTTTCAACAGATGACGGTCGTGGGAGACCACCAAGACCGCGCCGGCAAAATCCTGCAACGCCATGGTCAGGGCCAGACGCATTTCCAGGTCGAGGTGGTTGGTCGGTTCGTCAAGCAGCAACAGGTTGGGCTTGTCCCAGGCAATCAGGGCCAGGGCCAGGCGGGCCTTTTCGCCGCCGGAGAAATTCACCACCGGCTCGTCGCAACGCGGGCCACGGAAGTCGAAACCACCGAGAAAATCGCGCAGGGTCTGCTCGCGCTCGGTGGGCGCCAGGCGCTGCAGGTGCAGCAGTGGGCTGGCACGGTCGTCGAGGGAGTCCAGCTGGTGCTGGGCGAAATAGCCGACCACCAGATTTTCGCCGCGCTGCAAACGCCCGGACAACGGCTGCAACTCGCCGGCCAGGGTCTTGATCAGGGTCGATTTGCCGGCACCGTTGGGGCCCAGCAGGCCGATCCGCGCCCCCGGCGCCAGTTGCAGCTTAACCTTCTCCAGCACGGCGCGTTCGCCATAGCCGAGGCGGCCTTCGCTCAAGTCCAGCAGCGGGCTGGAAATCTTGTCGGCCTCACGGAAGCTGAAGTCGAAGGGCGAGTCGACATGGGCCGGCGCCAGCTCTTCCAGGCGCTCCAGGGCCTTGATCCGGCTTTGCGCCTGACGGGCTTTGGTGGCCTGGGCCTTGAAGCGGGCAATGAATTTCTCCATGTGCGCGCGCTGCACCTGCTGCTTGTCGTACGCCTGCTGCTGCTGTGCCAAACGCTCGGCACGGGCGCGCTCGAACGCCGAATAGCCGCCGCGGTAGAGATTGATGCGCTGCTGCTCCAGGTGCGCGACCTGATCGACCACCGCATCGAGAAAATCGCGGTCGTGGGAAATCAGCAGCAAGGTGCCCGGATAGCTCTTCAACCAGCCTTCCAGCCAGATGATTGCATCGAGGTCCAAGTGGTTGGTCGGCTCATCGAGCAGCAACAAGTCGGACGGGCACATCAGCGCCTGCGCCAGGCTCAGGCGCATACGCCAGCCGCCGGAAAAATCGCCGACCGGCAGGCTCATCTGCGCATGGCTGAAACCCAATCCGGCCAGCAGCTTGCGCGCCCGCGCATCGGCGCTGTAGCCGTCGGCGCTGTCCAGCTCGGCATGCAGACGCGCCAGGGCGCTGCCGTCATGGGCCAGCTCGGCGGCGGCCAAATCATGCTGCACCCGGCGCAAGCGTTCGTCGCCGTCCAGCACATAGTCCACGGCCAGGCGGTCGAGGGTCTCGACCTCCTGGCGCATGTGGGCGATGCGCCAATCGGCGGGCAGCAGGCAATTGCCGGCGTCCGGCGTCAGCTCGCCACGCAAGAGGGCGAACAGGCTGGATTTGCCGGCGCCGTTGGCACCGATCAGGCCGACTTTCTGGCCGGGGTGCAGGGTCAGCTCGGCGTCTTCTAGCAGACGCAGCGGGCCACGCTGTAGAGTGAGGTTTTCGAGTCGAATCATAATGGCGGCGGAGTCTACCAGCTTCATCCCGCCCTTGCCCGGGAAGCACCATGCCATCTGACCTGTGGGATTTTGCCCAACGCCTGTACGGGCGTCCGGGCGTGGAGCACGCCTGCCTGCAGTTGCAGGCAGCGGGCGCCGATGTCTGCCTGCTGCTCTGTGGCGCCTGGTTGCAGCACGCTGGAGTGGCCTGTACCCCGACACGTCTGAGCCAACTACAAGCCATCGCCCAACCTTGGCAAACAGAGGTGATCAGCCCACTGCGACAACTGCGGCAAAACTGGCGCACGGCTGCGCAGCGGCAGGCGCCATTGGCCGCATTACGGGAACGTCTGAAGGGGCTGGAGCTGGATGCCGAGCAACAACTGCTGCTGGCCCTACAAGCCTGCGCACACGAATGGGCGCCGGAAAGTGGAAGCGCTGTACCGGCCTGGCTAGAGGCACTGGCCGGTACAGACGCTGACCCCGACGCGCTGCAGTTGCTGCGCGCCGAGGCAATACACAGTTAAGACGCGCTGCTGGTGCTAGCGGCAACTACCGGCTGAGCCGCAGCTGCTGGCGCGGCCGGCTTGGCGGCTGGGGCTTTTTTCACCGCTGCCGGACGGGCTGCAGGCTTGGCGGCTGCTTTTGCTGCAGCAGGCTTCACCGGCGCCTTAACGGCAGGTTTGGCTGCCGGCTTGCTGGCAGCCGCTTTAGCCGCAGGCTTGGCCGCTGCAGGTTTGGCCACGGCCGGCGCTTTGGCAGCAACAGGCTTGGCAGCAGGTTTGCGCGCTGCGGGTTTGGCCGCAGGCGCCTTGGCTACAGCGGCTGTTACTGCCGGCGCTTTGGCAGCAGGTGCTTTGGCCACAGGGGCTTTTTTCACGGCTGCTTTGGCGGCCGGAGCTGCCGATTTGGCGGCGCGCAGATCGAGGGCCTTGGCGGCTGCTTCCTTGACCTTGCCAACCCCTTGGGCCAGCTTCAGGCTTTCCTGGGCATCGTGCTTGAGCTGGACGATATAGGCGCGGGTCTCGGCTTGACGCTCTTGCAGGCCATCCAGCAGCGACTCCAGTTCTGCAATGGCGTCCTTGGCTTTGGCTTGCGCCTTGGCCTTGCCGGCGACCGCGGCGTCCTGCAATTTGGCCCGCGCCTTGTGCAATAGATCCTGGCCTTTGCCGCGCTGCTTCTCCAGCTTGGCGAGCATTTTCTCGGCATCGATCAGGGCTTCGCTGCAGGCGTTTTCCAGATGTTCGAGCAAGCTGTGCGAGAGGTGTTGCAACAAGTGCAGCGGCGTACTTACAGGGTTCTTCTTGGCGGACATGGCAAGCCTCCTGGCGAGTGATGTGCGCCCATCTTAGGCCGCCGGGGGGCGCTCGCCAACCTCAGGTTGAGCGGCCGGTCAAGACTGGCATAATCAATCGCCCCTTTCGCGGAGAACCGCTATGCCTCGTTGCCTGCCACTGCTCCTCTGCCTGCTGGCGCCACCGCTAATGGCCGCCGCCACCAGCGAAGAGCATGACCTGGCCTACAGCCTGGGCGCCCGGCTGGGCGAACGCTTGCGCGACGAGGTACCCGACCTGCAACTGGAGGCGCTGCTCGACGGCTTGCGTCAGGCCTACCGCGGCCAGCCGCTGAGTGTCGACAGCGCGCGCATCGAGCAATTGCTAAACGAACACGAACAACGCCTGGCTGACTCACCCGCCACGCTCGATGCCGCGAGCGAGCGGGCCAGGCGCGCCGAAACGCGCTTTATGGTCAACGAAAAAGCCAAGGCCGGGGTTCGTGAATTACCTGGCGGCATCCTGCGCAGCGAGTTGCGCGCCGGCAGCGGCAGCAAACCCAAGGCCAACAGCAAGGTGCAGGTGCGCTATGTCGGACGCCTGGCGGACGGCAGTGTTTTTGATCAGAGCGAGACGCCGCAGTGGTTCGGCCTGGATAGCGTAATCAGCGGCTGGCGCGTGGCGTTGCAGGAGATGCCGGTCGGGGCCAAATGGCGCCTGGTGATCCCATCGACCCAGGCTTATGGCGCCGAGGGTGCAGGAGACTTGATCGCCCCTTATGCACCCCTGGTGTTCGAAATAGAGCTACTGGACAGTCGCGACTGAGGCGTCACCGGCGCTTAGCAGGCCGTTGAAAAACTACCTGCGTTGCCGATACAGCGTTAAAAACGGCCTGTTAGGCGGTAGCAACCGCCTGCTGCTGGTGGGCGTTGTGCAGCACTTCAATCAGGCAGTCTTCCAGCTCGAAGCGTTCATGCAGCAACTGCCCCAGGCGTTTCAACTCGGCGTGCAGCGAGGCACTGTCACGGCTGTCGCCATTGTCGCAATGATCATTGAAGGCCAGCGCCACTTCGGTGATGGCTTCGATGCGCGGGTAGATCTGCTTGGCCAGCTCAAGGCCGCGCTCGTCGCCAAAGGCTTTGGCTTCGTTGGTCAGCTGTTCGTAGACTTCGAAATGCCCTGCCGACACATAATCGACCAGGATTTCGCAGAAGCGTTGTACGTCGGCGGCGTTCACCGCCGGTGCCTGGGTGGTTTCGTTGAGGGCAGCGAAGGCCTTGACCAGTTCATGGCGCTCCTGCAACCAGCGATCGATCAGCAGGTGAACCCCACCCCAGCGCTCTTGGGCGTTCTGACAACTTTCCAGCATGACAACCTCACTTCCCGTTATTTGATTTTCTGCTTTAGGCGCGGTGCCGAGACGAGCTTTTGTCGTTTGCGCACCGCGCCTGGGAAGGCACCACCAAAGTGGCAGTTTTCCGGCGGTATATGGGAGCCAGATTATGCCCGCCCCGCAGTGCCAGCAAGGCACCACCCAGAGAAACTTTCATACGTGTGTTTGATCCCTGACCGCCAGGTCAAATCTTCAACCCCCAGGCCGCACCAGCCCGGCGCCGCAGCACTTGCCGCTCAGGCGCGACGCAGCAACTGATAGCCGGCAAACAGCAGCATGCCGGCAAACGCCAGCAGGCTCCATTCGGGAATGCTCATGCCCAGCAGGGTCCAGTTGACCTCGGCGCAGTCGGCCGAACCTTGCAGCACCAGGCGGAAAATCTCCTGAAACGGCAGGGCCTCCAGCATGTAATCGAAGCTCGGCAGACAGGCTGGCAACTGATCGAGAGGAACATTTTGCAGCCACACTTGGCGCCCGGCCGTGCCCGCGCCCACCAGTGCCGCCAGCCCGGCCAGGCCGGCATAACCGCGCCGGCCGCCGCGCCCTGGCGCATGTAGCGCAGCGAGCAGGCAGAGCAGGCCGAAAACGATTACGCAAACCCGCTGAATGATGCACAACGGACACGGCTGCTGACCGAGAACATGCTCCAGATAGAGCGCGCCACCCATGATGGCAACGCAGGCGAGGAAGGCAAACAGAAACAGCGAACGCGGACTGACCGGAGACATGAGGGTTCCGTGGAAAAGTTAAGAGGCGGCTACGGTAGAGGAAAGCACCCGCGCCGGGCAAGGCGTAAGCCCCGCCCGAACGGGCTGGTTATCCGCACCAGGGCACCGCTCGTCTGCGCGCCCGAGGGCGGCCATCAAGCCGGCAACGGCAGCTCTGGCAGGCGTTGTTGCTGCAGGCCGAGGGCCGCCTGGAACAGCTCATTGCTGCGCGCCACCTCACCCTGGTGGGCCAGCAAGCGCGCCAGCTCGGCACAGGCCGGCGCACTGCGCTGCAGCGCCAGACTGGCCTCGAAATACTCACGGGCCTTGGCCCACAGACGATTGCGCAGGCACAGGCGGCCCAGCGCCAGCAAAAGCTCGGCATCCGCCGGCTGCTGTTTGAGCCAGCTTTCGGCCGCATGCAACTGACGCGTCGGATCAGCGCCAGCCAGCTCGCCGTACAGCGCCACCAGGCGGGCGTCGTACTGACGCTTGAGCGCCTTGCCCAACACCTCTTCGGCCTCAGGTTCAGCCCCCAGCGCGCGCAACTGCTCGGCGTAGGCCAGCAACAGCTGCGGATCGTGGCGCTGGGCACTGGTCAGTTGCTGCCAAGCCTGCGTCAGCGGTTGCAACGCCGCTTCGCCAGCATTCAAGCCACTGCGACCGGCGTCAGCGAGGCGCCCGCGCCAGGCACGCTGCTCCAGCTCAAGCAGTGCAGCGTCACTCAATGCCTTGTTTTTACGCAGTTCTGGCAACAAACCCAGCAATGCCGACCAATCGCCTTGCTGCTCATACAGCGCCTGCAACTGGCGCAACACCTGGCGGTGACGCGGATGACGCTCACGCATCACCTGCAGGGTTTCCAGGGCGGCCGCAGGCTCGCCACGACCCACCTGCAACTCAGCATGGGCCAGGGCAATCGCCAGCTCTGCCTGCGGCTGACGGCGCAAGGCTTGCTCCAGCAAACTGTCGCTTTCCTCGTAGCGGCCCAGCTCTTGGGCGGCGCGAGCGGCACCGAGGTAATGCATCAAGGGCTGGGCATCACCCTCGGCGGCGCGACGCAAATGCCGCAGCGCACGCTCCCAACGGCCTTCGGTCAGGTCCAGCAGACCTTGTTCGGCCGACAGCTGCACCCGTCGCGTACGGTTGCGCCGCGACCAGGGATTGACCACCCGCCCAGACGCTGTGAGCAGGCGAAACAGCAGGCGCAAGCTGAACAGCAGCAGCCACAGGCTGGCCAGCAATACCAAGGTGCCCCACAGACTCGACTCGTAACGGAAGCTTTTGTAAGCCACCAGCACGTAACCAGGCTGTTCAATCTGCACCAGGGCATAGCCGCCCGCCGCCAGAGCCAGCAGCACCAACAGGGTCAGCAGCAACATGCGCTTCATGGCTGCGGGTCCTCAACAATGGCGTTCGGCAACGCTTCGGTGGGCACCGGGCCGGCCTCGCGCAGCTGCACATAGGCCTGCAGCGCCGCCATGGCCGCGGTCAAATCTGGCATGCCGACGCTTACCGGCTGGGTGACCAGCTCGCCCAAGCGGGCGCGCAAGGCCTGCACCGCCGGATTGTCCTGATTGAACTGCTCATCCAGCACGCCTTGGGCCTGCTGCAAGGACTTCTGATAGACCGCGCCATCGCCATTCAAAGCGCCCCACTGGGCCTGCTGCAGCGCCAGGGTCAGGGCCAGACGCACCTGCGCCAGGCTCTGCCCGGACAACACTGGGCGAATATCCTGGGCGGCGCTGAAATCGATACGGAAGTAATGCGACAGCCGCTCCAGCCACTCTGCCCACCAACTGCTGCCATCACCCTCGGCGGCCAGGCTGGCGAGCACGCCGCCGTTGTCGACAAACGCCGGCACGTGCGGGTTGAGCTGGGCAACTTGCTCGCGCAGGGCGCCCAGTTGCAGGAACATCCCCGTGCGGTCCGGCTGCTGCAGGCTGCGCAGCGCCTCCAGGCTCTTGGCCAACTCGGCGCGAGCGGCAAAAGAAGCGGGATCATCCTGCTCCAGCAGAATCTGGTCGGCGGCCTGCACCAGGGCCTTGGCGCTGTTGATTTCCTGCAGCGCGGTCAGGCGCAGGCTGGCCAGGCGCAGCAGATGCTCGGCTTCAGCCAAACGCCAATCCTGACGACTAGCATTCAACACATTGTCCAGACGCTGGCCGAGGCGTTGCTGATCACCCTGGACGCTGGCCAACAACTGCCGACGCTCTTCCAGTTGCTCCGGCGTGGGCAATTGCGCCAGCCGTGCGCTGAGACTCTGCTCGCGCTGCACCAGGGTTTGGGCCTGGCTGCGGGTCTGCTCCAGCACCTCGCGCTGCTGCTCGCTTTGCACATGCAGGGCACGCACCTGCCAGGTGCCCCAACCGGCCAACCCAACGCCAGCGGCTGCCAGCACCAGGGCCAACGACGCCAGGCCACGACCACGGGGTGCCGCGGCGGCAGGCGCAGGGCTCTGCATTGGGGCGACTTGCACTTCATCTTGCGCGGGGGCTGCTTCGCTCACGTATCCATCCTCTGTATCAGGGGGCCGGCTGCGGGGTAGCCCGCAACGCCGCCAACAGGGCCGCGGCGCTCGCGCCACGACAATCCACAACCATCTCGACACCCGCCGCGCGGGCTTGTTCAGCCACCCGTGCGCTGGGCACAAACATTACTCGGCGGGCCACTTGCGGCCAGTCATCCGCCGCCAGCTGGCGCAAACGGGCGAAGCCTTCGCCACTGCTGACCAGCACGGCATTCAGCTGCTGGCCGTCCAGCTGCGCCAACAAGGCCGTGCTCGGGTAGTCCGGCTGGCCACGGCGATAGAGTGGCAGATAGTCGACCGTAGCGCCTTGGCCGCGCAAGCAATCAGCGATGAACTCCCGGCCACCCTCGCCGCGCATGATCAACACCCGCGGACTGGGCCCTGCCAGCGCTTGCTGCAGCGCCGGCAAGGCCAGCAAGGCCTCGCTGTCATCACCGTCACTGGGGTAGTTAACCGCCACGCCGGCATCGGCCAGAATTTGCGCGGTGGCGGCACCCACGCTGAACCAACGCGGCGCGGCGGGCACTTGCGGCCAGTAACGGTGGAGCAGTTCGAGACCCAAACGAGCCGCCGGCTTGCTGACCACAATGACCGCACTGTAGCGCGGCAACGCCAGGATCAGCTCACGCTGTTCGGCCGTTTCCGCCAGCGCCTCAATCTGCAGCAATGGCAGGCTGCTGCTGAACACCCCCTGCGCTGCCAGCGTTGCCGCCAGGGCGGCCGACTCTGGCGCCGGGCGGGTCAGCAGCAGGCGCCAGGCGTTCACGCCTGGCCGGCCTCGCCATACACCGCAGCAAGAATGGCGCTGGCGCCTTGGGCCAGCAACGCCTCAGCCACCTGCACACCCAAGGCTTCGGCGTCGGCGGCCGGCGCCCGGCCTTCGGCCCGCAACAACAGGCCGCCATCCGGCTGGCCGACCAGGCCGCGCAGCCACAGCTGCTCGTCTTCCAGCAGGGCATAGCAGGCGATTGGCACTTGGCAGCCGCCGTTCAGATGCTTGTTCAGGGCGCGCTCGGCGGTCACTCGCAGGGCCGTTTCGCGGTGGTGCAACGGTGCCAGCAAGGCGTGAATGTCGGCATCGGCACTGCGGCACTCGATGCCCACGGCGCCCTGACCACCGGCTGGCAGGCTGGCTTCCACGCTGATCGAAGCACGAATGCGCGCGCCGAAACCGAGGCGAATCAGGCCGGCGGCGGCGAGGATGATGGCGTCGTACTCGCCGGCATCCAGCTTGGCCAGGCGGGTGTTGACGTTGCCACGCAGGAAATGAATCTTCAGGTCCGGACGCAGGGCCAGCAACTGGGCCTGGCGGCGCAGGCTGGAGGTGCCGACCACACTGCCCGCCGGCAACTCATCGAGGCTAGCGAAGGTGTTGGAAACGAAGGCATCACGCGGGTCTTCGCGCTCGCAGATGCAAAACAGGCCCAGGCCTTCGGGGAAGTCCATCGGCACGTCCTTCATCGAATGCACGGCGATGTCGGCTTCATTGTCCAGCAGGGCGGTTTCCAGCTCCTTGACGAACAGACCCTTGCCACCGATTTTGGCCAGCGGCGCGTCCAGCAGCTTGTCGCCGCGACTGACCATCGGCACCAGACTGACCAACAGCCCCGGATGGGCCTGCTCCAGGCAGGCTTTGACGTATTCGGCCTGCCACAGGGCCAGGGCACTCTTGCGGGTAGCGATGCGGATTTCGCGGATAGACATGACGGCTCTCGAAACGAATGATCGCCGGCATGATAAGGCAGCCCGGCGGGTGGTGCACCCGCCGGACAACTCAGAGGTGGTTCATCAGCTTGCGCACACCCGCCACATGACGGCGACTGACGATCAGCGGATCGCCATGCAAGCCTTTGAGATACAGCTGGAAGTGCCCCAACGGCGTGCGCTGCAGACGCTCGATACGCTCGCGGGCGACCAGGGCATTGCGGTGAATACGCACGAAACGCTCACCGAATTCGTCTTCCAGGGCCTTCAAGGGCTCGTCCAGCAACACCTCGCCGCCTTCGTGGCGCAGGGTCACGTACTTGTGGTCGGCGATAAAGAAGATCACATGCTCAAGCGGGATCAGCTCAATGCCTTTGCGCGTGCGCGCACTGATATGGCTGCGCGGGCCGCCGGCGTGGTCCAGGGCCGGACGGGTCAGCGCCGCCAGTTGCACGCGATTGGGCCGCTCGGCCTTCTTCAATGCCGCCGCCAGGCTTTCCGGGCGCACCGGTTTAACCAGATAACCCACCGCGCTGACCTGAAAGGCTTCCAGGGCAAACTCGTCATGGGCGGTGCAGAAGATCACCGCCGGCGGCGCCTCGCGCTCGCACAGCTTGGCCGCCACCTGCAGGCCATCGAGGCCGGGCATGCGGATATCCAACAGCACCACGTCGGGTTTCAGGCTGTCGATCAGCGCCAGCGCCTCTTCACCATTGCTGGCACAGGGCTGCAAGACACGACAACCTTCCAGCTCCCCGACCATACGGCTAAGCCGCTCACGGGCCAGGGGTTCGTCATCAACGATCAGGACATTCATATTGCTCGGGCTTCCTGCATGAGTCTCGCACATGGATAGCGTAGACAGGTGTAGTGCCGTCCGTCACGGCGATCCACACTAAGACTTGCATTTGGACCAAAAAGTGCAGTCAGACGTGCCTCAATATTAGCCAATGCCTGGTGCGTGCCGCGCGAAGGTTGCTGCTCGGCAAGCGCGTCACAGGGATTGCTGACGCACAGCTGGAAAACACCCTCCGTATAGTCGCCTTTGATCTGCACCATGCCGCCCTCGACGCGCGGCTGGATGCCGTAGATCAAGGCATTTTCCAACAGCGGCTGCAAGGTCAATTGCGGGATCGGCAAATCAGCGGGCAGGTCGTCAATCTGCCAGTCCAGCTGCAGCCGCTCGCCCAGGCGGTATTGCTCAATCGACAGGTAGCGCTGCGACAACTCCAGCTCATCGCTCCAGGCCACCAGGGTGCCGGGCTTGGCCAGGCTGGCGCGAAACAGATCGGACAAATCCAGCACCGCCTGCTCAGCCTTGAGCGGATCGACAACCACCAGACTGGCAATGCTGTTGAGGCTATTGAACAGAAAATGCGGGCGGATGCGCGCCTGCAACGACTCCAGCCGCGCCCGCAGCTCGGCCTGCTCCTGGCGCCGCCACTGGCTCTGCAGGTAGAAGTAACGCAGCAACAGGGCCGACATGATCAGGCCGATCAAGGCGTGGCGCAGGTACAGATTGACCTCGCCATTGCGCGGCAACGGCCCGCCCAGCTCGTAAATATCCGCCACCGCCGTGCAGCCCAGGGTCAGCGCCACCACCAGGGCACAGCACAGGCAACCGGCGAGCACCGGCGACAGGCGCGCCAACCACGGACGCAGCCGGCAGAACAGCGCGGCGCTGAGCAGCACGATCCACTGCACAAACAGCGAGGTCAGGGCCAGACGCACCCAGTTGAAGCCCTCGTGCATGGGCTCGGCCAGCACCAGCACCAGCACCAGCAGCTCAGCCAATAGCACCAAGCCGAGCAGGGCCTCGGGCAGGCACAGCTCGGGGATAAAGAAGTCGTCGTCGATGGGCGCGCTGACGCGGCCCTTGTGTAACCAGTCGATAGCCATCCGTGAAGTCTCCCCCGCGCCCCGACGAACGGCAAGCCAGTCCGGCATCACCGGGCCAAATAGCCCGCCGAAACACCCGCGAAGCGATAGAAACGTGACCTGGCAGACAGATTCAAACGCCCGGCCAGGGGCAAAGCCTGGCGGCGATTTAGCCGCCGACCCTGTTATTATTGCCGCACTTTGACTGCCGCGCAGGCTGCCACCGGTGGCCCGCCCGTTTTTCTGCACCTGCCGAGAGCCCTTGATGAGCAGCGAAAAAACCAACCAATCCTGGGGCGGCCGCTTCAGCGAGCCCGTCGACGCCTTCGTCGCCCGCTTTACCGCCTCCGTCGAGTTCGACAAGCGCCTGTATCGCCACGACATCATGGGTTCGATCGCCCACGCGACCATGCTGGCCAAAGTCGGCGTGCTGACCCTGGATGAGCGCGACGCCATCGAGGCCGGCCTCAAGCAGATCCAGGCAGAAATCGAAGCCGGCCAATTCGACTGGCGCGTCGATCTGGAAGACGTACACATGAACATCGAGGCGCGTCTGACCGACCGCATCGGCGTCACCGGCAAAAAATTGCACACCGGGCGTAGCCGCAACGACCAGGTGGCCACCGACATCCGCCTGTGGCTGCGCGACGAGATCGACCTGATCCTCGCCGAAGTCACCCGCCTGCAGCAGGGCCTGCTGGGTCTGGCCGAGGCCGAAGCCGACACCATCATGCCCGGCTTTACCCACCTGCAGACCGCCCAGCCGGTGACCTTCGGCCATCACCTGCTGGCCTGGTTCGAGATGCTGTCGCGCGATTACGAGCGCCTGGTCGACTGCCGCAAGCGGGTCAACCGCATGCCGCTCGGTTCGGCCGCCCTGGCCGGCACCACCTACCCGATTGTCCGCGAGATCACCGCCGAATTGCTGGGTTTCGATGCCGTTGGCGGCAACTCGCTGGACGGCGTATCCGACCGCGACTTCGCCATCGAATTCTGCGCCGCCGCTTCCCTGACGATGATGCACCTGTCGCGCTGCTCCGAAGAGCTGGTGCTGTGGACATCCGCGCAGTTCCAATTCATCGACCTGCCGGACCGCTTCTGCACCGGCTCCTCGATCATGCCGCAAAAGAAGAACCCCGACGTGCCGGAACTGGTGCGTGGCAAGACCGGCCGGGTGTTCGGTGCGCTGATGGGCCTGCTGACCCTGATGAAGGGCCAGCCGCTGGCCTACAACAAGGACAACCAGGAAGACAAAGAGCCGCTGTTCGACGCCGCCGACACCCTGCGCGATTCGCTGCGCGCCTTCGCCGACATGGTTCCGGCGATCAAGCCCAAGCGCGAAATCATGCGCGAAGCGGCGCGGCGCGGCTTCTCCACCGCCACCGACCTGGCCGACTACCTGGTACGCAAGGGCCTGCCGTTCCGTGACTGCCACGAAATCGTCGGCCACGCGGTGAAGTACGGCGTGCAAAGCGGCAAGGACCTGGCCGAGATGAGCCTGGACGAGCTGCGCCAGTTCAGCGACCAGATCACCGACGACGTGTTCGCCGTGCTGACCCTGGAAGGCTCGGTGAATGCCCGCGACCATATCGGCGGTACTGCGCCCAATCAGGTGCGCGCCGCCGTGGCCCGTGGCCAGCAACTGCTGGCCAGCCGCTGATCGCCACACACAGGGAAAGGGACTTTCCATGGACACACTGCTACATGGCCTGTGGCTGCTGGTGAAGGGGTTAGCCGAAGCGCTGCTTGAATGGCTATTTGGTCAGCTCCTCTATGGCACCGGCTGGCTGGCGCTGCGCTTGCTGACGCTGGGTCGCTACCCGCGTCTGCCACTGCGCCAAGCCGACCCCGTAGGCCCGCGCAGCAGTTGGGTCGCCGCCTTCGGTTTTCTCTGCGTGGTCGGCCTGCCGCTGATCCTTCTAGTTTTCATCTACGGCTGAGTACCCCATGACCCTGCATATCCGCCCCGCCTGCGCCGACGACGCGGCACTGATCCTGCGCTTTATCACCGACCTAGCCATCTACGAAAAAGCCGAGCACGAGGTGAAGACCGATGTGGCCGGTATCCGCGATAGCCTGTTCGGCGCCGGCAGCACCACCCACGGCCTGATCTGTGAGCAGGACGGCGTGGCGGTCGGCTTCGCGGTGTACTTCTTCAGCTACTCGACCTGGCTGGGTAAGCACGGCATCTACCTGGAAGACCTGTATGTCGCCCCCGAACACCGCAAGCTCGGTGCCGGCAAGGCACTGCTGCGGCACCTGGCCCAGTTGGCCGTGGCCAAGGGCTGCGGGCGCATGGAGTGGGCGGTGCTGGACTGGAACACCCCGGCCATGGAGTTCTACGAAGCCTTCGGCGCCCGCCCCAAAGACGACTGGATCAGCTACCGCCTGACCGGCCAAGCACTGCAGGACTTCGCCGTCGGCTAAATGCCCCCATATCATCACAAGGAATCACCATGAACGAACCCGAAGACCGCGATGACGACGAAGACTTCGCCGAACAGACCCTGATCCAGGCCATCGAAAACCAGCTGGAAGCCGACAGCCCCGCCGCCGCCAAGGCCACCTACAACAAGCTGACCCTGGTGGGTTACCCACGCGAGGAAATTCTCGACCTGATGGCCCAGGTGCTGGCCTTTGAAGTGCGCGCCATGCTCGACGCCGAACGCCCCTTCGACCTGGCCTGGTACGAGCAAGCCCTGCGCGCCCTGCCAACCCTGCCCGAGGAATAAGCGCACCCCGACAGCGTCGGTGCGCCCCATGCCAGACGACACGCAAGGCATGCGCTTGATCCAGGACAATGGCCGCTACCAGCAGATTCTGCAGGATTGGCAACACGGCGGCGCAGACTCGGCGCCGCCTCGCTACACTGCAAAAAGCACCGTCGCCACGCCGTGACGATGGCCCCTTCGCCGGGCAACTGAGCCCCGGCGCCTTTCAAGAGCCTGGAGCACCTATGTCGTATACCCCTGAGTTGGTTGCCGAACTGGAAATTCTTGCGCTGTTCAACCTGGCCAACACCCAAGAGGGCCTCAAGGTTCACCACACCGCCGCCCCAAGCGCGATTGCCGCCGCCCAACGCCTGCATGACAAGGGCCTGACCACCCTCAACGACGGCGGCTACCTGACCAGCCTCGGCCTGGACGCCGCCGAACACGCCCAAGCCCTGCTGACCATCCTCAGCGTCAGCGAAACCGCCTAACTCAGCGCTAAAAAGCCCGCGCGCCGGCAACCCTCACGGGCCGCGGGCGCCTCGGGGGCTTTTGTGGGAGCGGCTTCAGCCGCGAAGCTCTTTGGACGCTTCCATGATTCGCGGCTAAAGCCGCGCCTACAAATCTGCGCCGCTTGCGGGTATTGGCTCAGCCCAGATCGCCAGCAAGCTGGCGCCTACAAGAACCGCCTGCTGACTACCCACCGCGCCAGCGAAACCGCCTAACTCAGCGCTAAAAAGCCCACGCGCCAGCAAGGCCTCAGAGGGCGCGCCAGGTTCACGGCCGCTCACCCCTGGCCAGGCGCTGCTCAATGGCGTCGAGCACGGCCGGTAATTCGGCGATGCTGGCCAGCACATAATGGGCGCCGGCCTGCTGCAACTTGGCGGCAGCCGGACGTGCTCGCGCCGCTTGCTCAGCCGGGGTAAGCGCCGACCATTGGGCATGACTCAAGCCCACTTCGTTACCCGAGGCCGACAGACCAACGGTCCACATGCCCGCCGCCAGCCCCTCCTCAATCCCCGGCACGGTGTCGTCGACCTTGACGCAGGCGGCCACGTCGCTGGCGCCCAGGCGAATCAGGTTTTCCAGGGCCATCCACGGCCCCGGTCGGCCGCCGGCTGGCAGATCATCGGTCGCCACCACCCAATCGGGGGCGTAACCGGCCGCAGCAGCAATCGGCAGCAACGCATCCATCACCAGCCGCGGGTAACCCGAGCAGGAGCCAATTTTCAGACCGCGCTGACGCAGGTTGGCAATGCACTCCAGCGCGCCCGGAATCAGCGCCGAGTAGTCGCCCACCCGCTCGATCTGCAGGGGGATAAAGGCCGCGTACAAGGCATCCACATCGGCGTCCTGCATGGCCCGGCCAAAGCGCGCCTGCCAGCGGGCGGCCACAGCCGGCAAGCGGCCCAGGGCCTGAATGTGATCCCACTTGGCCAGCCCCATGGGGATGCGCGCCTCGGCCAGACTGACCTGAATATCGAAACCGGCGAAGGCGTCGATCAGCACCTGGGGCGGGGCGAAGGAGCCGAAATCCACCACGGTGCCGGCCCAGTCAAAGATCACCGCCTGCAGCGGGCCGGTGTAACGGCGTTGGTAGCGATAAGTCATGGTCTTACTCCTGATGCTTCGTGGGCAGCCAGCCAAGGTCGGCCAGCGCCGCTCCCAGCGCGGCCAGGGCCTGGTCGATTTCGGCGTGATCGATGGCGCCAATACAGCCGACGCGGAAGGTTTCCAGTTGGGTCAACTTGCCCGGATAGAGGATAAAACCGCGCTCGCGCACGGCCTGGTACAGAGCCATAAACTGGTAGTCGGGATGCGCGGGCGCATGGGCGGTGTAGATGATCGGCGCCTGCACCGCGGTCGGCAGATAGGGCTGCAAGCCCAACGCCGCGAGCCCCGCACGCAGACGCTCGGCATTCGCCTGATAACGCGCCAGCCGGGCCGCTTGACCGCCTTCGCCGTGGTACTGATCGAGGGCGCTGCGCAGCGCGGCCAACACATGGGTCGGCGGCGTGTAGCGCCATTGGCCGGTGCGCTGCAGATAGGCGTACTGGTCGTACAGATCCAGGGACAACGAATGACTGTTGCCGCGACTGGCCGCCAGCGCCTGTTTCTCCACCAGCACAAAGGCCATGCCGGGCACACCTTCCAGGCACTTGTTGGGCGATGACACCAGCGCCGCGAACGGCAGTTCACGGGCATCCACCGGCAGCGCGCCGAAGCCGCTCATGCTGTCGATGATCAACTGCCGACCGGCCGCCGCCACTACACGCGCAATCTCGGCCAGCGGATTGAGCAGGCCGGTGCTGGTTTCACAGTGAATGGCGCCGACGTGGGTGATCTGCGGGTGCCCGGCCAAATAATCAGCCAGTTGCTGCGGGCACACCGGCTGGTCGTCGGCAAACGCCAGGGTGGCCACCTGGCGGCCCATCACCTCGGCCAGTTGCGCCATGCGCTGGCCGTAGGCGCCGTTGACCAGCACCAGCAGCGTACCGTCGCGCGGCAACAGGGTGCCGATGGCCGCCTCCACGGCGAAGGTGCCGGAGCCTTGCAGCGGCACGCAAACATGGCTGGCCTGGGCGTGAGCGATGGCCAGCAGATCGGCGCAAACGCTGGCAGTCAGCGCGTTGAAGCGCCCGTCCCAGGAGCCCCAGTCCTGCAGCATGGCGGTTTTGGTGGTCAGGCTGGTGGTCAGCGGACCGGGGGTAAGCAAAATGGCTTCGCGCATAACAGCGACCTTTGGCAGAGAAAGAAGTGGGGGTTATTAGGGTCTGTTGTCGTTTCATCGTGAGCGAGTGAAACGGCAACAGACCCTAGGCGGCGGCGCGCAGCCAGCGACACGCCCAGCCGCGGCGCTCGGCCTCGACCGTCAGGCGCGGGTTGGGATTGGTCGGGCGCGGCTCGCTGACCCACTCCAGCAGGGGCAGATCGTTATGCGAGTCGCTGTAGAAATAGCTTTGCTGTACATCGACGTGCTGGCGCATCAGCCAGTTTTCCAGGCAGTGAACCTTGCCCTCGGCGTAGGTCAACAGGCCCCGCGTACGGCCGCTGTAACGGCCGCCGCGAACTTCGCAGGGCACCCCGTGGATATGCTCAAACCCGAGCGCCAGCCCCATCGGCCGGACCAGAAACTCCTCGCTGGCCGACACCAGCAACAAGGTGTGCCCGGCAGCGCGGTGGCTGGCGATCAGCTCCAGGGCCTCGGGATACACCCGCGCCAGCAACTGGGTGTTGATCAACTGCTCAACCTCGCGAGCCACCTCGGCCTCGCTGCGCCCGACCAGCGGCGCCAGGGTCAGGTCCAGGTAGGCGTGCATGTCCAGGCCGCGCTCGCCGTAGTCGGCCATCAAGGCGGCGTGCTGGTGGGCAAACTGCTCGCGGTCGGCCCAGCCGAGATCCTGCATATGAGCGGCCCAGTGCGCCGAACAATCGGCATCCAGCAGGGTGTGGTCGAGGTCGAAAATAGCCAGGGTGAGCGCTTGCATGACGGGGGCCTTATGCACCGATGGGAATGCCGGCCAGTATCGGCATTGCCGGCAGCGCAGCCCACACAGCGGCGCTTGCGCCAAGCGCTAGGTTTTCTTATGACCTGTAACCCAAGCGTCATATTTGCCGGTTTTACTGGCGCTCACGTCTAGACCTGCGACAGCCCGCCATGTCCCGATTACCGCCCCTGAATGCCCTGCGCGCCTTTGAAACCTCGGCGCGCCTGGGCAGCTTCACCCGCGCCGCCGACGAACTGCACGTCACCCAGGCCGCCGTTAGCCAGCAGGTCAAGCAACTCGAGCAGCACCTCGGCAGCCCGCTGTTTATCCGCGAAGCCAAGGGCCTGCGCCTGACCGAGGCCGGGCGCAGCTACCTGCCGGCCCTGACCCAGGCGTTTCACACCCTGCGCAACAGCACCGATGAACTGTTCGGCGAGCGCGGCCGCACCCAGCTCAGCGTGCGCGCCTCCAACTCCTTCGCCGAACACTTTCTGGCCCCACGCCTGCAGCGTTTTCTCGCCGATTACCCACGCTTTCGCGTGCGCATCAGCTCCTCGCCGTGGACCGCCTGTGCCGAGCAAAGCAACGTCGATGTGGAGATTTGCAACGGCTACGGCGACTGGAGCGACCGCCAGGTGGAACGCCTGACCAGCGAGCACTGGCTGACCGTATGCAGCCCGGCGACCCTCGAGCGGCGCGGCTGGCCAGGCTCGGCCCAGGCACTGATGAGCTGGCCGCTGTACAGCGTGCTCGGCTACCGCGAAGGCTGGAACGAATGGCTCAACCAGCAGCAGAGCCACGGCCCGGCGCCCGCCCCCAGCCTGGAGTTCGACACCACCACCCTGGCCATGCAGGCGGTGCGTTATGGCGACGGCGTGCTGCTGACGCGCAGTTTTCTGGTCAGCGATGCCCTGCAACGCGGCGAGCTGGTGCAGCCGCATCCGGGCATCCTGCCAACCCGCGGCGGTCATTATCTGGTCTGCCAACGCGGCGACCAGCGGCCCAAGGTCAGTGCCTTCTGCGACTGGCTGCGCCGCGAGCTGCGCGGCCACCAGGCCGGCCTGCGCCTGCCAACGCCTGGTCTAGCCCAAGAATGATTGGCGCAGTCCATTAGCAAAACTAGGCCATTTGCCCGCCCACCGTCACAAAGCCGCAACCCACCGGGCCTAGCATCTGGGCACCGGGCAATGTGCAGCAACGCCCGCAGACCGGCCATGCGGCCACCTCATCCGCCAGTCTCCGGGCCTGCCCCGAGAGGAGATTTTCGTGAAATCGCTCAAGCCTTTGCGTTCCCTGCTCGCCGTTGCCATGACCGCCCTCTCGTTCTCGGCCCTGGCCGCCAGCGAGCTGACCGTTTACACCGCCCTCGAACCGGAAGACCTGAGCAAGTACGCCGCGCGCTTCAACCAGGACCACCCGGAGGTGAAGATCAACTGGGTGCGCGACTCCACCGGGGTGATCACCGCCCGCCTGCTGGCCGAGAAGGCCAACCCGCAGGCCGATGCGGTATGGGGTCTGGCCGCCACCAGCCTGATGCTGCTGCAAAAAGACGGCATGCTCGAAGGCTACGCGGCGAAGAATGTCGATCAGCTCAAGCCGCTGTTCCGTGACAGCCAGAACCCGCCGCAGTGGGTCGGCATGGACGCCTGGATGGCCGCCATCTGCTTCAACACCGTGGAAGCCGCCAAGTACAACCTGCCGCAGCCAAAAACCTGGCAAGACCTGAGCAACCCGGTGTACCGCGGCCATGTGGTCATGCCCCACCCAGCCTCCTCGGGCACCGGCTACCTGGACGTGTCGGCCTGGCTGCAGACCTTTGGCGCAGACAAGGGCTGGACCTTCATGGACGGCCTGCACCAGAACATCAAGAGCTACACCCACTCCGGCTCCAAGCCTTGCAAGATGGCCGCCACCGGCGAAGCACCGATCGGCATCTCCTTCGCCTACCGTGGCGCCAAAGAGAAAACCGCTGGCGCGCCGCTGGAGCTGATCTTCCCCGGCGAAGGCCTGGGTTGGGAAATGGAAGCCGCCGGCATCCTCAAGGGCACCCAGCAACTGGCCGCCGCGCAAACCCTGATGGACTGGGTCGCCAGCGAAAAAGCCAGCCAGCTGTACAACGAGGGTTACGCCATCGTCGCCCGCCCAGGGGTCGCCAAGCCGGTGCAGCACTTCCCGGCCGAGCCGGAAAAACTGCTGATCAAGAATGACTTCGACTGGGCGGCAAAAAACCGCGACAGCATCCTTGCCGAGTGGCAGAAACGCTACGAAGGCAAGGCCGAAGCCAAGTAACCACGGGCAACCGTCACCGCGTGTCGGCAACACCCTGTCCCCCACCGCGCCATAGGCAACGTGGGGGGAAACAGGGTTTTGTTCGTTAGCCGCCACTGCATGCAACCCGCCATAGAGGTATCTGGCCATGACTCAAGGCTGCGGCAGCCGTTTGCAACTGCACGGCATCAACAAGCACTTCGGCGCCAGCCAGGTGCTGCGCGATATTCACCTGGATATTCAGCCGGGCGAATTAGTCTGCTTTCTCGGCCCCTCGGGCTGCGGCAAGACCACCTTGCTGCGCATCATCGCCGGCCTGGAAGCACAAAGCAGCGGTCGTCTGCTGCAAGGCGAGCGGGATATTTCCCGGCTGCCGCCGCGCCAGCGCGACTTCGGCATCGTGTTTCAATCCTATGCGCTGTTCCCCAATCTCAGCGTGCAGGCCAACATCGCCTTCGGCCTGCGCAGTCAGCGCCTGGCCAAGGCCGCCATCAACCAGCGCGTCAGTGAACTGCTGGAACTGATTGGCCTGAGCGAGCACGCCAACAAATACCCCGCCCAACTGTCTGGCGGCCAGCAACAACGTGTCGCCCTGGCCCGCGCCCTGGCTCCGGCACCGGGTTTGCTGCTGCTCGATGAGCCGCTGTCGGCCCTCGATGCACGGGTGCGCGGCCACCTGCGCAAAGAGATCCGCCGCCTGCAACAGCAGCTCGGGGTCACCACGATTCTGGTCACCCACGATCAGGAAGAGGCCCTGACCATGGCCGACCGGGTGGTGGTGATGAACCACGGCGTGATCGAGCAGATCGGTACGCCGCAAGAAATCTACCGCCAGCCGGCCAGCCCCTTCGTCGCCGAATTTATCGGCGCGATGAACTTCATCGACTCCCAGCGCGATGCCGCAGGCCGGATCAGCCTCGGCGGTCAGTTGCTGGAGATGCCCCAGCCCGATCAGCAACCCGGCCAACGCCTGCGCCTGGCCTTTCGCCCGGAAGAAGTGCGCCTGGTGCCGCTGCACGAAGGGGGCCTGGCGGCGCATATCGAGCACCTGGAGTTTCTCGGCACCTTTATCCGTTTGCGCATGCGCGTGGCCGGCCTGAGCGAAGCCCTGACCGTCGATGTGGACGCCCGCAGCGCCCGTCAACTGGGCCTGTGCCAAGGCCTGCAACTGGGCATGCACCTGCCGGCCGAAGCCCTGAGTTGCTTCGCCGCCTGATCTTTCTGTTGTTCACGGGCGCCGCGCGCCCGTCCTCGCGTGGATTCCCCCGTCATGTTTGCAACCGCCCAACCCCTGCGGCCCGGCCGCCTGATCGTCCACGAGCGCCTGGGCCTGGCCCTGCTGTTTGCCCTGCTGATCGGCGTGTTTATCGTGCTCCTGCCGGCACCGCTGCTGAGCCTGCTCGGCCGCAGCCTGAGCGACCGCGACGGTAACTTCGTCGGCCTGGCCAACTTTCACAGTTACTTCGCCAGTGGCGCCCTGTTGCGCGCCTTCGGCCACTCCTTGCTGGTCGCCAGCCTCAGCACCCTGCTGGTGTTGAGCAGTGCTTTCGCCACCGCCTGGGCCCTGACCCGTACCCGCCTGCCCTTGCGCGGCTGGTTGCGCGGCGCCCTGCTGCTGCCGATTCTGGCGCCGTCGCTGCTGCCGGCCATCAGCCTGATCTACCTGTTCGGCGAACAAGGCGTGCTCAAGGCCTGGCTGGGTGACAGCTCGATTTATGGCCCGCTGGGCATCGTCCTCGGCTCCTGCTTCTGGACCTTCCCCCACGCCCTGATGATTCTGCTCACCGCCCTGTCCCAGGCCGATGCCCGGCATTACGAGGCGGCCGAAGTGCTGGGCGCCTCGACCTGGCGCACCTTCTTCACCGTGACCCTGCCCAATGCCCGCTACGGCCTGGTCAGCGCCGGTTTTGTGGTGTTTATTCTGGTGTTCACCGACTTTGGCGTGCCCAAGGTGATCGGCGGCCAGTACGCCATGCTCGCCACCGATGTGTACAAGCAGGTAATTGGCCAGCAGCGCTTCGAGATGGGCGCGGTGGTCAGCGTCTTGCTGCTGCTCCCGGCCTTGCTGGCGTTCCTCGCCGACCGCTGGGTGCAGCGCCGTCAGGCCGCCACCCTGACCGCCCGCGCGGTGCCCTGGCAGCCCAAGATCAACCGGCTACGCGATCTGTGGGGCGCAGCCCTGTTGCTACCGGCCTTGAGCTTTATCGGCGCGGTGATCGGCATGGCCATCTACGCCTCGCTGGTCACTTACTGGCCGTACAACCTCAACCTGAGCCTGAACAACTACCAGTTTGGCCGCCTGATCGGCGACGGATGGGGCAGTTACTTCAACTCCCTGCAACTCGCCAGCCTGACCATGCTGGCCGGCACCGTGCTGGTATTCCTCAACACCTGGCTGAGTCAGCGCACGCCACAGCCGCGGGCGCTAACCGGACTCTTCCAGTTGCTTAGCCTGCTGCCCCTGGCGGTACCGGGGATGACCCTGGGCCTGGGCTATATCTTTTTCTTCAACCACCCGGCCAACCCGCTCAACGGCCTGTATGGCGGCATGACGATTCTGGTGCTCTGTACCCTGACCCACTTCTACTCGGTGCCGCACCTCAACCTGGTCACGGCGTTCAAGCAACTGGACAGCGAGTTCGAGGCGGTGGGCGAATCGCTGCGCGCCTCGCGCCTGCAGATTCTCTGCCGGGTCAGCCTGCCGCTGAGCCTGCCGGCGCTGCTGGATGTGGCCCTGTATTTGTTCGTCAATGCCATGACCACGGTGTCGGCGGTGGTGTTTCTCTACGGCCCGCACACCAACCTGGCGGCGATCAGCGTGCTCAATCTGGATGACGCCGGACAAACCGCCGCCGCCGCAGCCATGGCGGTGTGTATCATGGCCACCTGCGCCCTGGCCAAGCTAATCCACGGCCTGCTCGGCGCCCTCTTGCACCGCCAGCAACGCGCCTGGCGCGGCGCATGAGTGGCCTGACCCTGCTGTTGGTGCTGCTCTCGGCCATCACCCATGCCGGCTGGAACCTGGCGGGCAAGAAGGCCGGGCCGAGCATCGGCTATTTCTGGCTGGCCAGCCTCTGGGGCTTGCTGCTCGGCCTGCCGCTGGTGCTGCCGTTTACCTGGCCACTGCTGCTGGCCCTGAGCCCGCCGATCTGGGCCTGGCTGCTGCTCTCGGGATTATTCCAGGCCCTCTATATTTGGGGGCTGACCGAGGCCTACCGGCGCGGCGAGTTGTCGGCGCTGTATCCACTGATTCGCTCGTCACCGCTGATTTTGCTGCTGCTTGGCAGCCTGTTGCTGGGCAGCGCCGAGCGCATCAGCGGCGGCGCGGTGCTCGGCATCGTGTTGATCGTCGGCGGCTGCTTCTTCCTGCCGATGCAGCGCTTCGCCGATCTGCGCCTGAGCCATTACCTGAATGCCGCCACCTGCTTTGCCCTGCTGGCGGCCACGGCCACCGCCGGCTATTCGCTGATCGACGATCTGGCCACCCGGGCCATGCGTGAATTGCCCGGCCTCGAACTGCACGACGCCTGGGTGGCACTCCTGTATGTGGTGCTGCAGGCCGGCAGCGCGGCGCTGTGGCTGGGTCTGGCGATGCTCTTGCCGGGGTTGCGCCGACAATGGCGAGACGCCCCGCCACCGCTGGGCAGCAGCCTGTTTACCGGGGTGATGATGCTGCTCACCTACGCCCTGGTGGTCTGGGCCATGGCCACGGCCCGCGATGTCAGTTATGTGGTCGCGTTCCGCCAGATCAGCATCCCGATCACCGTGGCCCTGGGCATCGGCCTGCTCGGCGAACGCCTGAACCCACCCAAGGTGCTGGGTGTCGCCATCGTCGTCGCCGGGCTGCTGTTGGTGGTGCTCAACTAGCCGCGCACCGCTCTGCACACGGCACTCTCACCAACTCCCGTAGGGAATACCGAAGCGTTCGATATAGCGCTTTGAGGCATCTGATTGCGGGTAGTAATGCCCTCCAGACTTGCCGAGGTGCGGCCCCAAAGGTTCTATCTCGGCCTGGGCGCGGGCGACTTTGACGGGGCGATGGCATTCGTCTCGCACCCATACCTGCACTATGCCGCCGGGGGCTAGGCCAAGATTTAACGAGGCGTCATAGGCTGAAGGGCTTTCAGGGTCTGTATGGCAGCGCCGGGTCGTTGCTTTGCGCATGATCTGCCGAGCCTCTTCCGGTATCTCCACCCAAGTCCGATAAGTTTGCGGCTCTACAACGGACTGCCAGCGCACGAAGATCCGCTTGGGCAGGTCTGCGCCTAGCACATGCATCCCCCCTCCCCCCATCCCACCCCAGCCTCGGGCTGACTCCGTGCCGTCGTCAGGGTCTCCAGTACCTACTGCGCCACCGCCGGGGCGTTGAAATAATCGTCCATTGATATCCTCCACGATGCTTTCTTCGACCTCTCCAAGCATGTAGCTAGGCCCGGTAAATCCCAGCCCCCACCAGGGCGAGTGCGGATCTTGCGCCGCCGACAACGGATCGGCGGCCTGACAGCCACTCAACAACAGCGTGCCCAGCAGGGCGACTAGCCTTCTCATCATAATTTCCACTCCGCTACGTGAGGGTGTTGTATGCGCACGGCATCGGCCGTGGGGGCGTTGATATAGACGATCTTCAGGCCGCTATTGCCCCGCTTGCCCAGTGGATGATTCCAGTGGGCCGAGACGTGGATATAGCGCAGCTTAAGCAGCGCCTCCTCGGCCGGCGTAGTGCTCTAGTCACCAACTCCCATAGGGAATGCCGAAGCGTTCGATATAGCGCTTGGAGGCGTCTGATTGCGGGTAGTAATGCCCTCCAGACTTGCCGAGATGCGGCCCCAAAGGCTCTACCTCTGCTTGGGCGCGGGCGACTTTGACCGGGCGTAAACACTCATCCCATACCCACGCCTGTACGACCCCACCGGGAGCCAAGCCCAAGATGACCGCGGCCATATAGGGTGAATCGGCCTCCGGGTTTGTCGAGCAGCGTCGAGCAGTTGATTTACGCATGATCTGCCGAGCCTCTTCCGGTATGTCCACCCAGGCCCGGTAGGTTTGCGGCTCCACAACCGACTGCCAGCGCACGAAGATACGCCTGGGCAAATCTGCTCCTGTCACGGCCCTACCGTTACCACTAACACGACCCCAGCCTCGGGCTGATTCGGTGCCGTCGCCGGGGTCTCCGGTACCTACACCGCCGCCGCCGAGGCGTTGAAATAATCGTCCATTGATATCCTCCACGATGCTTTCTTCGACTTCTCCACGCATGTAACTAGGTCCGGTAAAACGTAAGTCCCACCAAGGTGAATGGCGGTCTTGCGCTGCCGAGAGCGGATCGGCGGCTTGGCAACCACTCAACAACAGCGCGCCCAGCAGGGCTATTAGCACTCTCATCACAAGGTCCACTCCGCTACGTGAGGGTGTTGTATGCGCACGGCATCGGCCGTGGGGGCGTTGATATAGACGATCTTGAGGCCGCTATTGCCCCGCTTGCCCAGTGGATGATTCCAGTGGGCCGAGACGTGGATATAACGCAGCCTGAGCAGCGCCTCCTCGGTCGGCGTGATGCTGTAATCGCCGGCGATAAAGCGCCCGCAGAGCGGCTGAAGCTCTGCCGGGAGGGCGTAATTCGGATCGCTGTCTTCAATGGCATCGAACTGCACGCCCTGCTGCTTGGCCAGCTCATACATCACCCGCAGATAAACCCGCGATAGTTCGCCACGCACCGGGCGCTTGAGCTGCAAGCCGGCGTACACCCGCTGTTGCCTGGGCGCCTGCCGATCCTGCGGATCGGCGGGCAATGGCGTAGCCGGCGGAGTGACCACCGTCAGCATCGCCGCCGGCCAGCCCTTGGCGAGCCACAGGGCTTTGGCTTGCAGGGCGTCGCGGTAGATCGAGGTGGTTTTTACATCGCAACCCTTGGCCACCGTCAGGGCCTGCATGGGGCTAACCAGCAGGCATTCCTCCGCTTCCGCCCGGTAACCGCCGCCAATGTCCGAATGCACACCGGGCAAGCTAATTTCCATATGGTCGGGCTTGACCTGGCTCAGCGGGAAGTTGCCTCGGCACTCGTCGCGGGCAACCAGATGCACCACCTTGCTAAAGTATTTAGGCGACAAATACAGCTTTAGCCCCGGCGCTATGGCGCTGCTGACATTGCCCAGATTGCTCAGCCCGGCAATGGACGCCACTGTATCGAACAGGCCGATAAAACCCATGTTGATATCGCGCTGGTACTGCTCGATAAAGCTGCGGCCAAAGGCGTTGGCGTTGCTGCGCAGCACTTCCCCCAGCGGCCCTTGCTTGCCGCGCACCAGCTGATTGGCGAAGTGCCGCGCCGCCGCCGCGCCCCGGCTAAAGCCAAACACATCGAAGGTCAGGGAGTTGATTTCGCAATCGGGGTTTGCTTGCTGAAAGAGTCGAACTTCAACTTTTATTTGCTCGAACGACAGCTGCACCCGCCCCTCCACCCCGGTATCGCCGCGCCCCATCCCCGCGCCAATGGTGCTGTCCTTTTCGCCCGCCTGGGTGCCGATGCCCTCGATGTACAGCTTCCTGTATGCCAGCTTCTGCTCGCCGCTGCCTTTCAGCTCCTCGGGAGCGTGGTAACGATCAAACAACTTGAATACGTTAGTCACATCGTTGCCATAGCTGCTGTCCGGGTCGCTCATATAGGGCTGGCAGCTGGCGGCTAGGTCTTCGGCTTGCAGCGGATGTTGCGCACCGCAGGCCATGCCGGCCGCCGTATTGCTGGCGTTATTGCCGGTGCCGTCGAAGAACACGCCGATCCGCAAGGCCACGCGGGTTTTCGCCTTGGGCTTGGCTGGCTCCTCCTGGATCGGGTGAAACGACTGCGGCGGCTCGGCGGCCATCCGTCTGGCCTCGGGCTTGGCAAGGGGCGGATGGGGATTGGCAGGCCGACAAACATGCGGCATTACATGATCACAGGCTTTTATCCAATCGCTTGTTCCACTCATTCATTGATCCCTCAATTCCATGATTATCAAGGCCGGCGCAGGCAAGGAATGCCTTGGCTCGCTCGGCGACGGCGATAATAACCCCATGGAGTTGCGCAACTTCCTGCGCGCATACGCTAGAACGCAGGAGTGGCGAGGGCTAGAGAATTTTTAGCTGTTCGCAAGTAGCTCTTTTCGACCACAGCAAAGAGAGCACCTCTCAGCAAAAAACAGAAGGCCTTGAAGGGTAGGTCTGGTCTTTTGCGCAAACGCCTTGCTTTTCATTATTTGCCCGATACAAAGCACGCTCGCCGCCATCATCAAAGTCGGCGCAAAGCGCTACGCTGGCACCTCCAGGCGAAAATGCTTAGGCTTTGCCCATGACCCGCAGCCAGGAAATCCGCCCGGACATCGACGACGGCATCGACCGCAAGGTGCTGACGCAGTTGCGTGGGCGTTTTCTCAAGGTCAACAGCGGCCGTCTGGCGCGCACCGTACAGGCCCTGTCGACGCGCCAGCAGTTGGTGCTCAAGCTGTTGCCGCTGCTGTTTCACGTCAACCATCCGCTGCTGCCGGGTTATGTCAGCAGCCGCACGCCGGCCGGGCTGTCGGGCTTCGAGCCAGACGACGCGCTGCTCGGCGAGGCCCAGCGCCTGACCCGCTCGTTCATCTACAAGCCCTACCGCGGCAACGCCGCGCTGCCGATTCACGGCCTGTTCCTGATGGGCAGCCTGGGCACCGTGGCCCAGGCCGAGCAGAGCGACATGGACCTGTGGGTCTGCCATGCGCCGAACCTGTCGGCCAGCGCCCTGCACGAGCTGCAGCGCAAATGCAGCCTGCTGGAAAGCTGGGCGGCCACCCAGGGCGCCGAAGTCCATTGCTTTCTGGTCGATCCGGCGCGCTTTACCGTCGGTGATCGCGAAGCCCAGCTGAGCTCCGACGACTGCGGCACCACCCAGCATTACCTGCTGCTGGACGAGTTTTATCGCACCGCCATCTGGCTCGGCGGGCGCACGCCGCTGTGGTGGCTGGTGCCGGTGTATGAAGAGGCGCGCTACGCCGAGTACACCCACACCCTGCTGAGCAAACGCTTTATCCGCGAGGCCGATGTGCTCGATCTCGGCCACCTGGCGCGAATTCCGCCCGGCGAGTTTCTCGGCGCCGGCATGTGGCAACTGTTCAAGGGCATCGAGTCGCCCTACAAGTCGGTGCTCAAGCTGCTGCTCACCGAGGTGTACGCCAGCCAGCACCCGCAGGTCGAGTGCCTGAGCCTGCGCTTCAAGCAGGCGGTGTTTAGCAACCAGCTCGACCTCGACGACCTCGACCCGTACATCGTCGTCTACCGCCGCCTGGAGGAGTACCTCAACGCCCGCCATGAGCGGGAGCGCCTGGAGCTGATCCGCCGCTGCCTGTACCTGAAGGTCGGCAAGAAACTCAGCCTGCCGCCCCGCGGGCGCAGCAAAAGCTGGCAACGCCTGCTGCTCGAACGCCTGACCACCAGTTGGGGCTGGGGCCCGCGCGAGCTGGCGCTGCTCGACAGCCGCAGCCAGTGGAAGGTGCGCCAGGCCAGCAGCGAGCGCCGCGCGCTGGTCAACGAGCTGACCTACAGCTACCGCTTTCTCTCCGAGTTCGCCCGCAGCGTGCAGGCCGGTAGCCTGCTCAACAGCCGCGACCTGGGCGTGCTCGGCCGCCGCCTGTACGCGGCCTTCGAGCGCAAGGCCGGCAAGATCGAATACATCAACCCCGGCATCGCCCCGGACCTCGCCGAGGACAGCCTGACCCTGGTCCATTGCCCGGAGGGCGAGCACAGCAACGAAACCCAGTGGGCGCTCTACAGCGGCAACCTGAATGGCCAAGAATGGCCCGACTTCGCCCCGCTGAAACGCACGCGGCAACTCAGCGAGCTGCTCGCCTGGGGCCACCGCAACGGCATCATCGACCAGGCCAGCGGCCTATCGCTGCACGCCGGCAGCAGCGACCTCAGCGATTTCGAGCTGCACAAGCTGCTCGACAGCCTGCGCCAGAGCCTGCCGCTACCGCTGCCGGCCGTCAGCGAAAACGCCCTGCTGCAGGCCAGCGCGCCGACCCGCATCTTGCTGTTGGTGAATGTCGGCCTTGACCCGCTAAAGCAGCACAGCCAGCTCAACGTCCACATGGCCAGCAGCCGCACCGATGCCCTCGGCTACGCCGGCACCAGGGAAAACCTGGTGCTGAGCCTGGAGCAGATCAGCCTCAACAGTTGGAACGAACTGCTGGTCAGCCGCTACGACGGCGCCAACGCCATGCTCGATTGCCTGCGCGACCTGCTCAACAGCCTGCCGGCCAACGGCCTGCGACCGCAGTTGCAGGTGCGCTGCTTCTGCAAGAACCGCGCGGTGGCGATTGCCGAACGGGTCGATGGCCTGTTTCGCGACGTGCTTGAGCACCTCGATGCCGCCCAACCGAGTCGTTACCTGTTGCAGATCCAGCAGCGCTACCACGTCCTCAACCTGCAACCGGGACGGGTCAGCCATACGCTGCTGACCGACCTGGCCAGCCTGCTTGAGCACCTCGGCGAGGAGCAGCCGCACTACAGCGCTCTGCACCTGGACAAACACGCCCTGGAAGGCAATGACCTGGCGCTGATCCTGCCCCTCGGGCGGCCCGATTGCATTCAAGTGTTTTACCGCCTGCACGGTGAGCAGGCCGAACTCAGCGTGCTGGATGAACACAATGCGCTGTGGCGCCAGCGCCTGCCGTTCCACGACGAACAGAACCTGCTGACCCCGCTGCAGCGCTTTCTGCAATCACTGTTCTACCGCCGCAACGCCCTGCTGGCGCTGGACAGCCAGAGCCTGGCAAGCACCCCGGAGGTGCTCTATTACCAGGTGCTGCCGGCGGCCCCGCTGCGCGCCCAGGCCATCGAACGCCGCCCCGAGCCACAACTGCCCGGCAGCCGGCCGTTCTATCAGGTGCAGGTGATTGTCGAGCCGGCGGACGCGGGCAACCTGCATGTCACCCTGTACTGCAACCACCGCGAGTTTTCCGAACTGGAATACGCCGACGACCTGTTTGCCGCCGTGGCCCGCCACATCCTCAGCCAACGCCAGGGCGCCGAGCGCTACCCCTGCTACATCACCGACCTCGACCTGTCGCGGGTGCTCGGCGATGGCCACAGCCAAACCATCCACTACCTGCGCTACAAGGCCGAACTGGAAGCGGCGCTGAATAACGCGCTGCAAAATGCGTAGGGTGGGTTAGCCGCGCAGCGGCGTAACCCACCAAGGATGGAGTCTTGCGCGCAACAGATAGCCCCCGCCTTTATGCCCCCAGGACGGGGCAGCGACTGCACCAGGCACGCGGTTACAGGCTGTACTGACCGGCCGCCTCAGGCTGATATTCAACCGCCAGCAGGGTCAGCTGAATCAGCTTGCCGGCCGGGGTTGGCCAATCGATGTGCTGGCCCACCGTCAGCCCCAGCAGGGCGCTGCCAACCGGCGCGAGGATCGACACCGTTCCGGCCGGGCCGGCATCCTGCGGGTAGACCAGGGTCAGGTGATACTCCTTGCCGCTGCCCTCATCGCGGCAGAACACCCGCGAATTCATGGTCACCACGCCCGCCGGCACCTCGTCGTGGCCAACCACGGTGGCGCGCGCCAGCTCCTGCTCCAGGGCCTCGGCGCCGGGCGTTGGGTCTTGCAGGCTGGCGAGCACGCGCTCCAGGCGCTGCAAGTCCAGACGGGTGATGGTGATTGAGGGTGCGCTCATGATGGCGGCCTAGCTCCTTGGGTGCGGGATAAAAAGCAAAAACCCCGACCGGACGGGCCGTGCATGGACCTCAAGGGCCGCCGTTGTGCAGGTCAATCGTGGCGTTGACAGGGTTTACCGACACTTGGCGGCACGCCTTATCACAGCCCGACTGAACACCGCATAACCGCGCGCGTCAGGTTTGCACAACCAGCGAAGACGGGGTTCTCGGTGGCCTCACACATGCAAGGCCTGGCCCGACCGTATCACAGCAGGGCAAATACACAAGGCAGGGCGGTTGACGGGGGGCCGTATAATTACAATTGATATTGATTCTTAATTACATATAATCCCGGTACCTTGCTCCCGTCGCCGTGTCCGCTTTGAACAAACCCAAGTTGGAACTCTATCTCAACCACCGTCGCGCGCTGATCGACTATGCCCGCTCGATCGCCGGTGGCCGCGCCCAGGCCGAAGATGTGGTGCAGGACGCCTGGCTGCGGTTTGCCGACGAGCGCAGCACGGCCAAGCTGCACAATCCGCTCGGCTACCTGTATCGCATCGTGCGCAACCTTGCCCTGGACGCCGCTCGCCGCCTGGCCAGCGAGCAGCGTGAGGCGCAAAGTGCCACGCGCCTGGACGAGTTGCTGGCCAGCACGCCGTCGCCGGAGGCCCAGGCCTGTGACGAGAATGCCCTGCAGGTGATCGCTGCGGCCTTGCAGGAGTTGCCCGACCGCACCCGGATTGCCTTTGAAATGCACCGCTTTGGCGACTACACCCTGCAACAGATCGCCAACCACCTGGGCGTTTCGGTCAGCCTGGTCCACAGCCTGGTACGAGATGCCATGAGCCATTGCGCGGAGTGTCTGGGTGAGCATGTTGACTGAGCCGAGCAACGCGCAGCCACGCAGCAATGCCTGCACCCACTCGCCAACAGCGGAGCAGGCGTGCGCGCCGGGCAACGATAGGGCCTGGCAGGCCGCCCTGGACTGGCATCTGCGCTTGCACGAGCAGCCGGCGGATGCGGCCTTGCAGGCGGACTTCCAGGCCTGGCACGCCGCCCAGCCGAGCCACGCCGAGAACTGGCGACGGGTGCAGCGGGTCTGGCAACTGACCGGCCGACTGGCTGCCGGCAACGGTCGCAGTGCGCCCGCCCTGCCGGCCCCGCGCCCGCCGCGCATGCACGCCGCGCGCCACCCCCGGCGTCTGCTCGGCGTCGGCGCGGCGTTGGCGGCCTGCCTGCTGTTGGTCTTGCTGCAGTTGCCGGGCTGGCAGGCCGACTACCGCACCGCGCCGGGCGAGCGGCGCACGCTGAGCCTGAGCGACGGCAGCCAGCTGACCCTGGACGGCGCCAGCGCAATCACCGTGCAGCTCGACGAGCAGCAGCGCCAGGTCAGGGTGCTCAAGGGGCGGGTGTACTTTCAGGTGCGTCGGGATCGGGGCCGACCGTTCCAGGTCATGGCCGGGCCCGCCAGCATTACCGTCACCGGCACGGCCTTCAACGTGGAGCACACCCGCACGCGGGCCAGCGTCGCCGTGGAACATGGCAGCGTACAGGTGGACGCCCCGGCAAGCACCGCCGCGGCGCTGCGCACAAACCTCGGCGCCGGCGATCGGCTGCTCCTGGAGCAGCATCTGGGCAAGGTTCAGCGCAGCCGCCAGGCGCCCGACAGGATGGCCGCCTGGCGCCAGGGCCGGTTGATCGCCGAAAACCAGCCCCTGGCCGAGGTGCTCGAACAACTGGCCGCGCAACAGCCGGGCCTGCTTCTGCTCGGCGACACGGCACTCGGCCAGCGCCGGGTAACCGGGGTGTTCGACCTCAATCAAGCAGATGCCGCGCTGCAGGCGTTGCTTGCCCCGCTGGGCGCGCGCGTCAACACCTACAGCCCCTGGTTGCGGGTGGTTGAGGCCGGCCCGGAAAAAAATAATTAGCTAAGGCCTGAAAAAACGCCCCCGCCAAGCGTCTCTTGGCTGCAGCGCAAATGAGATGCGTTCGCAGAAAAGCCACCGACCTTGCATCATCCGGGGAGCCGCCTTCATGGCCATCACTGCAGTAACCGCGATCACCCGCAACCCTCACATCTGGCTAAGCCGGGCCTGCCTGGCGGCCTGCCTGCTGCTGCAGGGGCTGGTCGGACACGCCGCCACCCTGCAGCAACAACTGGATCAGCCGCAGCAGTTTGCGGTGCCGGCTCAGGGCCTGGCCAGCGCACTGCTGGAATTCGCCCAGCAGGCCGGCCTGCAAATCAGCGTCGACAGCACCCTGCTCGAAGAGCGCCGCTCGCCTGGGGTCAACGGCACATGGCCGACCGCGCAGGCCCTGCAACAGTTGCTCAAGGGCAGCGGCTTGCGCTGGCGGGTAAACACCGCCAACAGCCTGACCCTGGAGCCTGAGCCGCCAAGCGCCAGCGATGCCAGCGCGCTGCAGATGCCCGAGAGCCTGGTGCTGGGCAAACCCGAACACGATTTTCTCGGCGAGGCGGTGGTTGATCGGCGCGCCATTGAGAACTTCCCCGGCGCCAATGGCGACCTCACCAGCCTGCTGAAAATGCACCCCAGCGTGCGCTTCGACAGCACCCAGCAAAGTTCCAACACACCGGGCGAGATCACCCCGGCCGACATCAGCATCAACGGCGCCAAGTTCTACCAGAACAACTTTATGATCGACGGCGTAAGCATCAACAACGACCTCGATCCGGCCGCCAGCAGCGCCAGCCGCAACACCTACAACGGCATCTACAGCCTGCCCAGCAACGCCTTCGGGATTGCCACCGACGCCGACCTGCTGGAGGAGGTGCGGGTCTACGACAGCAACGTGCCGGCCCAATATGGCCGCTTCAACGGTGGCGTGGTCGATGCCATCACCCGCCGCCCGCGCGAAGGTCTGCACGGCAAACTCTCGGCGCAGATGAGCAAATCCGACTGGACCGAATACCACCTCAACACGGATGACATCAGCGCCGAAGAGTTCGCCTTATCCAGTGATTTCAGCCACCAGCCGGAGTTCAAGAAGCTGACCACCCGGATGATGCTTGAGGGCATGCTAAGCGAGAACTTCGGGCTGATCGGCAACGTCGTGCGCAAGACCTCGGAAATCCCCCTGTATGCCTACGAGGGCGGTTTTCTCAGCCCCACCGATACACAAAAGCACACGCAGGAACGGAGCATCGAGAACTACATGCTCAAGGGCTTCTGGACGCCCAGCGAGCAGCTCGACATCAATTTTTCCCTGCTCGATGCGCCGGCCTCGGGCGACTATTTCAAAGCCAACCAGCGCGACTCCGCATTTCGCATCGACCAGGGAGGCCAACTGGCTTCGCTGCAGGCCGTGTGGAACAGCGACCTGCTGACCTACACCCACAAGTTCACCTACAAGACCGTGCAAACCTCGCGCGATGCCGACAGCAATACCTACCTGGCCTGGCGCTGGTCGGATGTCAAAAACTGGGGCAACCCGTTCCGCGATGGCCAGCTCTCCAGCAGCGCCACCAGCCAGGAAGGTGGCATGGGCGACCTGGAGCAGCGCCAGAGCGGCTTCGAATACAGCCTGGATGCCGCCCTCCTGCCGCTGGACTTCGCCGGCAGCGAGCACACCCTCAGCAGCGGCCTGGAGCTGCGCCGCCAGCACGCCAGCTATGAAGTGCTGGAAGACTCCTTCACCGGCTCAGCCCTGCAACTCACCACGGCCAGCGCGGCCACCCGTTGCACAACCAGCAGCGGCGCACTCGACGAGCGCCTGTGCTCAATCGGCACCAACCCGCTGGGCATCCGCCAACGGCAGTTCTTCCGCCAGCTCAACTACTACACCGCGGGCGAGATCGAGGTCGATCAAGCCGATTACGCCCTCTACCTGCAGGATGAGATGCGCATCGGCAACCTCAACCTGCGCCCCGGCCTGCGCCTGGATGGCGACGACTATATGGACAAGCGCACCCTGGCACCGCGCCTGGCCGCCAGTTACGACTTTTTTGCCGACCAAAGCAGCGTTCTCAGTGCCGGCCTCAACCGCTACTACGGCCGCAACCTGTTCAAATACCGCCTGGCCGATGGCCGCGAGTCGCTGCGTTATCGCGCCAGCCGGGCGGCGTCGAGCGGCAACAGCATCAGCGAGTTTGGCGCCATGACCCAAAGTGGCGTGGATGAAAGCAGCTTCCGCCAACTGGACATTCCCTACGATGACGAATGGATGCTCGGCTTCGCCCAGGAGCTGGCCGGCATGCGCTGGGAGCTCAAGTATGTCAACCGCGACGGCCACGACCAGGTGGTGCGCAGCCGGGCCAGCTACCTGGGGCTGGAGCCAGGCGACGGCGACAGCAGCATCGCCAACTATTACACCTACACCAACGCTGGCAACAGCCGCAGCAAGACCCTGACCCTGACGGTAACCGCCCTGCAACCGCTGCACCTGGCGGGCACCAGCACCAGCGTGCAGTTCGGCGCCGACTGGAACGAAACCCAGAGTGCCTACAGCGACTACGAAAGCCTGTTCAACGAGGCAAGCCTGGATGACCAGGACGTCTACTACGACGGCAAACTGCTGCCCTACAGCGAACTACCCGCCAACAACTTCAACCGGCCCTGGACGCTGCGCCTGAACACCAGCACCAGCCTGCCGGCGCTGAATCTGACCTGGAGCAACTTCCTGCGCTACCGCGGCCCCTACGAGCAGATCTACCAGGGCAACCCCGAGACCATCACCCTCAACGGAGTGGTCTACGACTACTACCAGGTCGGCGAAGTCAGCGCCGCGCCCAGCTGGGATACCCGGCTCAAATGGGACCTGCCCCTGGCTGCCGAGCAATCGGCGTATATCGCCGTGGACATCACCAACGTGACCGACCAGGTCAACGACATCCTCAACGACAGCGGCACCCTGAGCTACGAAGTCGGTCGCCAATACTGGCTCGAAGTCGGCTATCAATTCTAAAAGGCACCCCATGACCTGGCTAAAACAACTCTGCGCGGCGCTCGCCGTGCTGCTTCTCGGCGCCTGCGGCCAACTGCCGGCAAGCGACTCGGACCTGCACTGGCACCCCCTTGTGCAGCGTGGCGAACTGGCCAACGGCCTGCGCTACAACCTGGTTCCGATTGCCACGCAAAAGGGCCGGCTGGACATCCGCCTGACGGTACACGCCGGCTCAGTGGACGAGGCCGACGATCAGGTTGGCGTCGCCCATCTGCTCGAACACCTGAGCTTCTACAGCCACGCCGGCCAGCCGCTGGATGTGCGCCAGCGCCTGCAACAAGCCGGCTGGCAACAGGGGCGAAACTTCAATGCGCTGACCAGCTACGAGCGCACCCAATACCTGCTCAGCCCACCCGACGGCACCGCCAGCGCCGAGCTGGCCCTGCAGGCGCTGGCGACCCTGGTGTTTGCCGGCGACTACAGCGCCGCCGACCTGCAGCGCGAGCGGCCGATTGTCGTCGAAGAATGGCGCGGCGGCCTGGGCGTGGCGCAGCGCATGAACGCCCTGCGTACCGCGGCCCAGCGCAGCGGCTCGCGCTACCCGGCACACCGCAGCATCGGCAACCGCCAGGCCATCGAGCAGGCGCCACTGGCCGCCCTGCAGGCCTTTCAACGGCGCTGGTACCTGCCCAACAACATGCAACTGAACATCGTCGGCGACTTCGACCCGGCCGTCATGGCCCGCCAAATCGACACCTTCTTTGCCCAACCGGCCCGCGGCGCAACCCCCGCGCGTGAGCACCTGGAACTGCCCCTGGACGAGCGCCTGAAGGTGTTTCGCGTGCAAGACAGCCAGAGCGGCAGCAACCAGGTCGTCCTGCTGCTGCGCTTTCAACAGCAGGACATCCGCACGCAAACCCTGGCCGCCGGGCGTGAGCGGCTGCTCGATCGGCTGGCCCTCGACGTCCTGTCCCGGCAACTCCGGCGCCAGGCAAAGAGCGCCGCAGTGGCCCAGTTGAGCACCCAGAAAACCCAGATCGGCCGCCGCAGCGGCGTGCTGGCAGTGGCCGCCAAGGTCACCGCCGAGGAACATGCACAAGCCCTGCAAGGCCTGCTGCGCGAACTCGCCCGCGTGCGCCAGCACCCCCTGTACGAGGCCGACGTGCAGGCGGCCAAGGCCGAAATCCGGCAGATTGCCGAGCGCATGCTAAGCAACCCCGCGCCCCGCGATTTCGACACCTGGGTACGTCAGTTGAATGACGCCACCCTCGGCGAGCGTGTGCTCCAGGACCCCACGCACATCGCCCGCAATAGCCTGACCAACCTGTCCAGCATCAGCACCCGCGAACTGCAGCAGCGCATCGCCTATTGGCTGGACAGTCCGGACCGAGTCCTGCAACTCAGCGCACCAGGCACCCACCACGTGTCCCTGCCCGCAGCCGACACGGTCGAGCAACAGGCGCGGAACTGGGCGGAGCGCCGGCTTGAGCCACCGCAGGCGCCCGTCGCCGTGGCGCCGGTGACAATCCCCAGACTGACCAGCAACACCCCGAGCGGACAGATCAACAGCCGCCAAGACTTCGCCGCAGAGCGCGTCGAGCATTGGCAATTGAGCAACGGCGACCGCCTGGTCTGGTTGCGCGCACCAGGGGCCGAGGGGCAGGCGCAACTGCGCGTCGACTCCAGCGCCGGGTTTATGTACCAGGGCACAGCCGCCTGGCGCGCCCAGATCGCCAGCCAACTGGCCCTGCAAACGCCGCCGCAAGGCTGGAGCGAGGCGCAGTTCAAGGCCTGGAAACAACGCGAAGGGGTGCAACTGAGCTTTACCCAGGGCGCCCAGCGCCTGGAGGCCCAGGGTCAGGCCGCCCCGGCCCAACTGGCCAGCCTGCTGGCGCTGTATCAGGCCCAGCAAACGCGCAGCCAACTGGATGACGACGCCTACCGCGAGAGTCTCGCCGCGCTGCGCCAACAACTGCAGCGCCAGCCCAGCCAGATGCGCAGCGAGCAGGACAGCACCTGGCGCCGGCTCAAACAGGGCCAGGACGACTGGCAAACGCCCAACGCTGCGCAAATCGACGCACTCAGCCGCGCGCAACTGCAGGACGAATGGCGCCGCCAGGCCGCCGCACCCGTGACCTACTACCTGATGGCCGACCTTCCGAGCGCCGAGCTGCAGGCCCTGGTCAGCCGTTACCTGGCCGGCATCCCGCGCGGCGCGGCGCTGCTCAGCCAGCCCAGCCCGCGTCAGCCTGGCCAGCGCCAGGCCAGCCTGGCCAGCGCCCGTGAGCCACGCGCCAGTCTGTATGCGAGCAGCTTCCAGGCCCATCCATGGAGCCCGGCGGATGCGGCACGGGTCGCGGCCCTCGGCCAGATCGCCAGCAGCTTGCTGAAACAACGCCTGCGCGGCGAAGCCGGGGGCATTTACAGCCTGACCTTCGACAGCCAGCTCAGCCCCGAGCACCAGCGCATCGACAGCGAGTTGCGCTTCAGCAGCGCCCCGCAACGCGCCGAGGAACTCTGGCAACTGGCCCGCCAGACCCTCGCCGACCTGCCCAACGAGATCGACCCCAAGCGCCTGGCCAGCATGCGCCGCGAGCTGGCGCGCCAGGAAGACCGCCGCCGCCAGGACCCGGCCACCCAACTGCAGCGCCTGATCCTCAGCGAACGCGCCTGGCACGACCCGCGCTACCTGAGCCAACAGCAGCAATTGCCCGCCGCCCTGCAACTGGCCGCCATGCAAGGCCTGGCCCGGCAACTGTTCCCGCGCGCCAACCAGGTGTACCTGCAGGTACTGCCCGCAGCGGATGTCGAGCAATGAACAATTTGCGTCTGTTTCTCGCCCTCGCCCGGCCCTTCTGGGCCACTCGCGCCGGCTGGCCGGGCTGGGCGCTGCTGGCCTGCGTGTTCGCCATGGGCGCGGGCATCGTGCAGATCAATGTGCATATCAACGCCTGGAGCAAGCGCTTCTACGACACCCTGGCCACCTTCGATGGCCACGCCCTGTTGGCGCTGATGGGCGACTACGCCCTGGCCATCGGCGTTCTGGTGCTGCTGATCGTGGCCAAGGACTGGCTGATCAAGGCCCTGATCCTGCGCTGGCGCCAGCACCTCAACGATCACCTGCTCGAACACTGGCTGGGCGAGCAGCGCTACTACCGTCTGGGCCTGAACGGCGAGCCGGATCACCCCGACCAGCGGATCGCCGAAGACGCCTACCTGCTGGCCGATAAAAGCGTCGATCTGGTCACCTCGCTGTTTATCAACAGCCTGCAAATCGGCGCCTTCATCAGCATCCTCTGGCAGCTCTCCGGCACCCAGACCTTCAGCCTTGGCGCCTACCAGATAACCCTCGATGGCTACCTGGTCTGGGCTGCCGTCATCTACACCCTGCTCGGCAGCCTGCTCAGCCACTGGCTGGGCCGGCCGCTACACGGGCTGAACTATGCACGCCAGCATCGCGAGGCCGCCCTGCGCGCCGACCTGCTGCGCACCCGCGAGCACGCCGAGCAAATCGCCCTGTATGCCGGCAGCGCGGCCGAGCGGCAGCGCCTGGACGGGCGCTTCAAGGCGATTGCCGAGAACTGGCAGGCACTGATGCGCCGCGAGTTGAAGCTGGGCATATTCAGCGCCGGTTACAACCGCATCAGCAACATAGTGCCGGTGTTTGTCGCCCTGCCGGCATTCCTGGCCAAGACCATCACCCTGGGCGGATTGATGCAAATCCGCAGCGCCTTCGCCGCCGTGCAGGGTTCGCTGAGCTGGTTTATCAATGCCTACCCGATGCTAGCCCAGTGGAGCGCCACCGTGCAGCGCCTCGGCCAGTTCCAACAGGCCATGACCCGTCTGCCGCCGGTCAGCCTGAACCACGGCCAGACCCTGAGCATCCGTGCTCTGGAGGTGCTGCGCGCCGATGGCCAGACGCTGCTCCGCGGCCTGACCCTGGAGGCCCGCCCCGGCCAATGGCTGCGTCTGGCCGGCGCCAGCGGCCTGGGCAAAACCACCCTGCTGCGCACCCTGATGGGCCTCTGGCCCCATCATCGCGGCAGTTGGCAACTGCCCGGCGGGCGCAGCCTGCTGTTGCCGCAGCACGCCTATGTCGCCACGGATCGCCTGGATCGCCTGCTCGCCTACCCGGCGCTGCAGGTTCCCAGCCAGGCCGCCTTGCTTGAGGCATTGGCCGATGTCGGCCTGGGCCATCTGGCGAGCGAACTGCAGCACGAAGCCGAATGGGCACGCCGGCTCAGCGGCGGCGAGCAACAACGCCTGGCCCTGGCCCGCGCCCTGCTCTATCGGCCACAAACCCTGTACCTCGACGAGGCCACCAGCCAGCTCGACGAACCCAGCGCCTGCGCCCTGCTCCGGCGCCTGCGCGAACGCCTGCCGCACTGCACCCTGATCGGCATCAGCCACCAACCCGCCGTGCAGCGCCTGTTCGAACAGCGCATCGACCTATCAACCTGCGGCAACGCCCAGCTCAGCGTTACGCCATAACCTGGGTCACGAGCCCAAAAGCCCATGCCCGAGTGACCTGTTGCACGGCACTTTTGTAGGGTGGGTTAGGCGCGCACCACGGCCTGCCAACCACGCAAAACCCAACCGCGCCGTAACCCACCATGGCGCTCGACCGGCAAGCCGCATGGTGGGTTACGCGGCGCCGGGCTTGCGTGGTGATGCAAGCAATCAGCGCCCACGCCGCTAACCCACCCTACGAATTATCACGCCCCAGACATTGCCCGGCCCACAGGCCTCAACAGATAACAGGTACAGAGCCAAAAAAAACCCGGCGCGAGGCCGGGTAAAGGTGCGGGTTTAGCAAACGTCAGGGCATGCCGAGGAAGTTCGGCAGGGCCAGGGAAATCACCGGCACGTAGGTGATCAGGATCAGGAACAACAGCAGCAGCACCAGCCAGGGCATCGCCGCGCGCACGGTGGCGCCCAGGGGCATGCCGGTCACGGCCGAGGTGACGAACAGGTTGAGGCCCACCGGCGGGGTGATCAGGCCGATCTCCAGGTTGACCACCATGATGATGCCCAGGTGGATCGGATCGATGCCCAGCTTGCTGGCAATCGGAAACAGGATCGGCGCCAGGATCAGGATGATCGCCGAGGGTTCCATAAAGGCCCCTGCCACCAGCAACACGATGTTCACCACCAGGAGAAAGGCCACTGGCGAGAGACCGGCCTCGATCACCCAGGCGGTAATCTGCTGCGGCAGTTGCTCGGTGGTCAGCACATGGGCAAACAGCATGGCGTTGGCGATGATAAACATCAGCATGATGCTCAGCTTGGCCGACTCCAGGAGGACCTTGGGGGTCTGCTTGAAGGTCATGTCCTTGTAGACGAACAGGGCGATAAACGCCGAGTACACCGCGGCCACGGCCGCCGCTTCGGTGGGGGTAAACATCCCGGAATAAATCCCACCGAGGATGATCACCATCAGCAGCAAGCCCCAGCTTGCCTTGCGCGCGCAACTTAGCCACTCGCGCAGGGTCGCGCGGGGCATCGCAGGCAGGTTCTTCTTCACGGCAATCACATAGATCGCCACCATCAGCAGGGTGCCGAGCAGCAGGCCCGGCACGACGCCGGCCATAAACAGCTTACCCACCGAGGTTTCCGTGGCGGCGGCGTACACCACCATGACGATCGAGGGCGGGATCAGGATGCCCAGGGTGCCGGCGTTGCAGATGATCCCCGCACCGAAGGCCTGGGGATAACCCGAGCGCACCATGCCGGCGATGGCAATCGAACCCACCGCCGCCACCGTGGCCGGGCTGGAGCCGGAAAGCGCGGCGAACAGCATGCAGGCCAGCACCGCAGCAATCGCCAGACCGCCGCGAATATGCCCGACACAGGCGTTGGCAAAGTCGATCAGGCGACGGGCCACGCCGCCGGTGGTCATAAAGGCCCCGGCCAGGAGGAAGAACGGAATCGCCAGCAGGGTGTAGTGCTCGGAGGTTTCAAACAGCTTGATGCTCAGCGAGCGCACCGAGTCCTGGCTGAACAGGATGATGGTTGCCGAGCCGGCCAGCCCCAGGGAGATGGCAATCGGCACGCCGATCAGCATCAGGCTGAACAGGGCAATAAACAGAAAGGCAATGGTCATGGCTGCGCCTCCTGGTGCTCGGCCAGCTTCAGCGCATCGGCGGTTTCATCGGCCAGGCCCAGGCCGGTTTGTTGGCGCCGCAGGATGCGCCAGAGCACCTCGCCGAAGCGGATAAACACCAGGGTAAAACCCAGCGGCACTATGGCGCCGATCTGCCACTGCATGACGCCGAAGTGGCCCAGGTCTTCGGCACCGATGCCGGCGCGAAACAGGGTTTGAATCCATGCAAAACTGGCCACGGCCAGCAGCCCGGCATAGCCCAGGCAGAGCAGGCAGGCGAGGATGCCGAGGTAGCGCTGCACCGGCTTGCTGGCCAGCTTGACCAGGGCATCGACACCGATATGGCCGGCGGTGCGCACGCCGTAGGCCAGGCCGAAGAAGATCAGCCAGGCAAACAGCGCCTTGGTCAGGGAGATGCTCCAGGTCATGGCTTGGGCCATGCCCATCAGGCTATCGCCCAGGCTCAGCAGCCACTCACTGGCGGCGGGCCACTGATCGGCCAGGCTGTAAAAGGCGCTGTACAGGTTGTTGAGGACGACATAGACAAAGGTCACCAGTGTCATGGCCCCCAGGAGGAAGGCAATAAAGGCTTCCTCGAAATGATCCCAGGCACGCCGCAGGGCATTCATGGATGGGTTCTCCTGATTGCGGAACAAGGCCGACGGCGCCTCACGACACCGCCGGCAGAGGCGTTACGGGGCGACGTTGGCGGCTTCGGCGGCGCTGATCAGGTCGCTGCCGATCTCGTCGGCAAACTTGCTCCAGACCGGCTTCATCGCATCACGCCAGTGGCTGCGCTGTTCGGCGCTGAGGGTGATGATTTGCGTGGTCTTGGCGTCCAGGATGCGCTGCTTGTCGCCCTGGTTGAGGGCCTCGGCCTGCTTGTTCACCTCGACGGTCACCTCACTCAGGATCTGCTCCAGCGCGCTGCGGGTGTCGGCGGGCAGGCCGTTCCAGAAGCTGCTGTTGGTGATCAGCATGTAATCGAGAACACCGTGGTTGGACTCGGTGATGTACTTCTGCACCTCGTACATCTTCTGGCTGTAGATGTTCGAGTAGGGGTTTTCCGCACCGTTTACCACGCCGGTCTGCAGGCCCTGGTAGACCTCGGCGAAGCTCATTTTGCGCGGGTTGGCGCGCACCGCCTTGAACTGCTCCTCAAGCACCGCGGAGGCCTGCACCCGGAACTTCAGGCCGCGGGCGTCCTTGGGCTCGTACAGCGCCTTGTTGGCGGACAATTGCTTCATGCCGTTGTGCCAGTAACCCAGGCCGGTGATGTTCTTGCTTTCCATCGAGCGCAGCAGGCCCTGGCCGGCGGGGCTGAGCTGAAAACGGTCAACCGCCTGAATGTCATTGAACAGGAACGGCAGGTCGAAAATTTGCACCTGCTTGGTGTACTGCTCGAACTTGGCCAGCGAGGGCGCGATCATCTGCACATCGCCCAGCAGCAGGGCTTCCATCTCCTTGCCGTCACCAAACAGGGATGAGTTGGGGTAGACCTCGACCGCCACCTTGCCGGCCAGACGCTCCTCCACCAGCTTCTTGAACAGCAGCGCGCCCTGGCCCTTGGGCGTGTGCTCGGCGACCACGTGGGAGAATTTGATGACGATCGGTTCGCCGGCCTGGGACCAGCAGCTAGCAGCGAGGGCAAAAGCACAGGCAAACGCCTGCAGGGTTGGCTTGAACATGCGGATATTCCTCTTGTTGTTGTAGTGGGCCGCGCGCACAACAGCGCAACGGCACGACAGACAAGAACAAGTCTAGGCGGCAATAACCGAAACGGTCAGGGCACCTTGCAGCGGCAGCAGTATTGTTCTTGTCAGCTCGCTAACCAGGCCAGAGCAAGGCCTGTGCCAGCACCGCGAAAAACACCCGAAGGCCGGGCTGGCGGGGCGTCGAGCGAACAACACAAGGGCGGCCGGTGTACGCCTTGGCGCTAATCCGCCAATTGCGCCTGCGGGGCTGGCGGATTACCGCCATAGATGAGCGACGCGGCCTCGCCTAGGGTCTGTTCCCGTTTCATTCGCGGCCGCGCCGGAGCCTGTTTTTTGCGCGAGGCAAGGCGCGAGGAGCGTGATTTGGTTATTCCAAATAAGCGACGAGTAACGCGGCCTCGCACAAAAACCGGCCCGGCCCTTCGGGTTGCGCGAGAAATGGCCCCCGCTGTTGTTGCAG